>Ga0302322_100000350_pt1 | contig 34969 bp, 27 predicted proteins | sample Fen_T0_2_FD_203757 | JGI IMG/M metagenome (GOLD analysis project Ga0302322, IMG submission 203757) | Peat permafrost microbial communities from Stordalen Mire near Abisko, Sweden - Fen_T0_2 | ecosystem: Environmental > Terrestrial > Soil > Wetlands > Permafrost | place: Sweden: Abisko...
GGGCTCACAGCCGTCGAACCGCTCGCCGACGCAGACGTGAATGTCCCTGGCGTGATGGCGATGCTTGTGGCTCCAGTGGTAGCCCAACTCAACGTACTGCTCGCACCAGACGCAATGCTGGTCGGGCTTGCCGAGAAGGATGTGATCGTCGGCTTGCTCGCCGTGGTGATCGTGATAGTCGCGGTCGACGTGACCGAGCCAGCGGCGTTGGTTGCCGTCAGCGTGTACGTGGTTGTTGCCGTGGGTGTCACAGCCGTCGAGCCACTCCCCAACGTAGACGTGAATGTTCCCGGCGTGATGGCGATGCTTGTGGCTCCGCTCGTCGCCCAACTCAGCGTACTGCTCGCGCCGGAGGCAATGCTCGTCGGGCTTGCCGCAAATGCGCTGATGGTCGGCGCCGAGCCTGCCGCTGGAACCGAAATGTTCGAACCGCATCCCACCAGTCCAATACCGGCAAGCAGAAAGAGCGCCATTGCCGAGAGGCTCAGCGCTAAACAATGGAATCTCCGGGAGCCAAACCTGTTCCCGCCTAGCGAGCCAGCCAATCTCATGCGTTCACCCTCCCTTGTCATGGATCGCACAATTCGAGGACGTTTCGTCTCATTGTCGGCTCAAATTCGGGAAAACGCCACTTGGAATGCACCCGGATGCTGCCGGGTGCCCCATCCTTTCCGCTTCTTTCTGCGGCTAGAGTCTCTCTACTGAATCCCCAGCCCGTCGTCCTTGTGATAATTCGGATACGGTGGAATCGCGATCTCGGGAATCGGATTCGCCTTGAGTTCGTCGAGGACCAACTGCACTCCCGTTTCGAGCTGGCGATCATGGCCGGCGGCGACATCGGCGGGCAGATCTTCGACAGCCACGTCGGGCGCGATGCCGTGGTTCTCAACCTCCCAGTCGCCGTTGATGCCGTAGATGGCATAGCGCGGGGCCGTCACCGAACCGCCGTCAATCAGCGCGGGATAGCCGCCGATGCCGACCAGCCCGCCCCATGTGCGCGTGCCCACCAGCTTGCCGACGCCGGCCTTGCGGAAGTACCAGGGCAGTGCGTCGCCGCCTGAGCCGGAGTTCTGATTGATCAGCATCACCTTGGGTCCGAAGATGGCACCGACCGGGTCGTGCACCGGCTTGCCGTCGCGCTCGATAGCTCCGGAGAGCCGCGTGCGCTTGAGCGTATCGATCACGTAGTCGGCGATGAAGCCGCCCTCGTTGTAGCGTTCGTCGAGCACCAGCCCCTGCTTGTCGAGCTGCGAATAGAAGTACCGGTTGAAGTTGGTGTAGCCCGCGCCGGCAGTGTTCGGCATATAGATGTATGCCACCTTGCCGCCGGAGAGTTCGTTCACCTTGCGGCGATTGCCTTCGATCCAGTCGAGATTGCGCAGGCCATCTTCATCGCCAATCGGAACCACAGTCACATCGCGTGCAGCCTTGTTGTCTGCTGCTGCGCCGTCAGGGTTTGGTCCGACGCGCAGCACGGTTTGTTTGCCGGCTGTTCCGTCAAAGAATGCATAAAGATTGTCAGTAGCGTGCAGCTCGCGCCCGTTGACTGCCAGCAGGTATTCGCCCTCGTGAACAGAGACGCCGGGCAGTGTGAGCGGCGAGGCCAGCCCAGGGGTCCAGTTCTGCCCGCCGAGGATCTTGGTGATGCGATAGCGGCCGTTTTCGACCTTGTAGTCGGCGCCCAGCAAGCCGGTCTTTGAACCATCGTCGGACTGGTGCGGCCCGCGGATAAACATGTGACCGATGGTGATCTCGCCCAACATCTCGGTAGCGAGATAGGAGAATTCAGAACGCGAAGCCAGTCCGTCGAGGTAAGGCTTGTAGCGGGCCTCGATCTTGGGAATGCTGAGGCCGTGAGCGTGCGGGTCGTAGAGGAAGTCGCGCTCGATGCGCCAGGTTTCGTGATAGATCTGCCGCCACTCGGCGCGCGGATCGATTACAGTTTCGAGGCTTCCCAGATTCAGCGCCTTGCCGGGCGCGCCGTCTCCCGCCTTCAGGTCGTCTGCCGAGCCGATCGTCCAGCCGCCCTTGCGCGCATAGAGAACCTTCGAACCATCCGACGAAATATTAAACGCGTCAAGGTCTGTAAGTACTGATTCGGTCTGGCGTTTCTCAACCGTAAACCGCCAGATCGCGCGAATGCCCGGTCCGCCGCCATCGCTGCTCGAGCGGCCAAAGGGCGCGCTTTCGCCGAGATAGACGACGCCGGTCTTGCCCACGCTGATGCCCCCGTAATTGCGCGGCGGAATCGGCAAAGCGAGGATGCGGTCGCCGATCTTTTCGAGATCGATCTTGACCTCGACCGGCTTGTCGGCTTCCTTCTTGTCGCCGTCCTTTTTGTCAGCGTCTTTCTTGTCCTTATCCTTCTTGTCCTTATCTTTTTTGTCGGCGTCTTTCTTGTCGGATTCCTTCTTGTCCGAGTCCTTGTCGCCGTCCTTTTTGTCAGCATCCTTGGCCTTTTCGTCGTCGCTCTCCGGCGGAACCGGCGAGGCTCCGTCCTTGGCAAGCACCACAACATAGGCGGCAGTGGTCTGCGCACGGTCGAGCGAAGAGAGATCGATACCAGCCTTCGATGGTCCGTCGTCGGTGGAGGCAAGGAAGTAAAGATTTTTGCCGTTCGGGTCAAAGGACGGGCTGAAGGCGTCGCTCATGCCGTCGGTGACCTGAGTGGATTTGTGGCTCTCAAGCGAGTAGATAAAGATGGCGCGCAGTTGATTTTCGAGGTCGCGATGATACGCGAGCCACTTCGAGTCAGGCGACCAGGCGGGACCGAAATCGGGGCCCCAGCTTCCGTAGATCGATTTGTCCACCAGCACCGGCTTGCCCGCCGGCACGTCAACCGTCCATAGGCGCAGATGCTTGTCAAAGTAAGCGATGTGCTTGGAGTCAGGTGACCAGGTGGGGCTATAGAAGTAGCTTGGCTCGGGCCCAAGGTCGATGACTGTGGGCTTCTTGAAGCCGGTCTGGTCTTGGAGGTAGAGCTGGTACTCGCCCGATGCGTCGGAGAAGTAGGCTATCGTCTTGCCGTCGGGGCTCCACGATGGATCGCGCTCGGCCACGCCGGAGGTCTGCGTCAGGTTGCGCGTGTCGCCCTTCTCGCCGGGGACGGTGAAGATCTCGCCGTGCGCCTCAAAGACGGCACGGGCGCCGGTCGGTGAGAGCTGGGCGTTCTGGATCTCTTCGGCAGAAAGGTTGACGCGGTGAGGCGCAAGACCGGCCAACTCGCCGTGAACCTGAATGGAGATAGTCTTGTCGGCACTGGTGGCCAGGTCAAACAGATGAATCGAGCCAAACTGCTCGTAGACGAGTGCGCCCGGACCAGCCTGGAAAGATTTGAGATCGAGACCCGTATTGGCAACCACCGGCTTGACTTCCTTTGCCGCAGGCTCGTAGCGGAAGAGGCTGACATGCCCCGTGCGGTCCGAGAGGAAGTAAACCGCATTGCCGACCCAGACCGGATTTGAATCGTTGGAGTTCTCGCGTGGCACTTTTTGGAGTTCGAGAGTTTTGAGATTGACGATCCAGATAGGAGTCGTCTGGCCGCCGACGTAGCGCTTCCAGGCCGGCTGCCACTTGGTGAAGGGCTGATAGGCCAGAGATTGGCCGTCAGGCGAGAAGGATCCCTCGAAGCCCGAGGGCAGCGGCAGAAGCTCGGGGATGCCGGAGCCGTCGGCGTGTACGCGGAAGAGCCGCTCATAGTGCCGGTAGCTGGCCGCGCCGCTCACGATCAGCAGATCCTTGCTGTCCGGCGACCAGCCCACCACGTTGCTGCCGGCCGGGTGCCATGTGACGCGCCGGGGAACACCGCCCGTGGCCGAAATGACATAAGCGTCTGTGTTGCCGTTCAGATGGGCGGAGTAGCCGATCGTTGCTCCGTCAGGCGAGTAAAACGGGCCGGCGGTAACTTTGCCATTCGAGGTCAGCCGCTCGGCCTCACCACCCTGGCGCGAGACCGTCCAGATGTCGTCGGCATAGCGGAAGGCGATCCGCTCCTGGCTCAGCGATGGATTGCGCAGCAGCAGCGGCGCCGGCGAGATGCCAGCCGTCGAAGAAGCCTGAGCAGATGCAACAACGGGAAAAAGCACGGCGAGGGCAAGCAAGGCCGACGCAAAGCGGGAGCTGACGCAGATCATGGAGCCTCCAAGGGGGTTGGTTGCAGAGTCCAATGCAAAGACAAGGGTGAAATTGCGCGCAGATTCATCCTACGACTTGGCGGAGTCGAAAGTTTCCTGAAAATGCCTGTTTTTGATCGGTTTGGGTTGATTTTTTCAGCATTCGGAACCCGCCGGGAACCCTTTGCGTATCAGAAAAGGACGGTACCCCTTGCCTCCGTAGACGGTTTCTTGCCTCTAGGGGCGGCCTGATGGCCTCGCGCTGCGTCCAAAAGAGAGAGCGCACAGTCGCGTAGACCAGTTGCGTACACTAAGGAAGACCGGGCAGAGCGCTGGTTTTGGCTGCCCGCCATCTGGGAGTTGTTCACGGAGACAGCGTCACGGCAGTGCCGGGGGAGTCCCTTCCGGGCGGCTCTCGAACAGAAAGCAGGATCATGTTATTCAGTGAGGCCATTCGGCTCGCCCTCCAGTCTCTGTGGGGCAACAAAATGCGGACTGTGCTGACCCTGATCGGCGTGGTCATGGGCGTGGCCTCGGTCATCATGGTCATCACGCTGGTGACAGGCGCAAACAAGTACGTGGCCACCAAACTCTCCGGATACGGCGCGGATGTCTTCACCGTCACACGCATGTCGAGCGTGATCTTCTCTGCCGAAGACTACTTCCGCTATCAGAAGCGCAAGATCGTGCGCTTCGAGGATTACGAGGCGATTCGCGAAACCTGCCACGAGTGCGGCGAAGTGGGCGCGATGCTCAACCGCTACTCCAACGTGGTCTATAACGGCCACTCCAGCAACAACTCCGGGATACGCGGCTACACCTGGACGATGCTCGCGCTCAATAATATCGACATCGCGCTCGGCCGCGGCTTTACCCAGGCCGACGAGGATCACGGCACCCACAACGCCATTGTGGGCTACGACATTGTGGACAACCTGCTCGGCGACGGCGACCCCATCGGCAAAGAGATCCGCGTCAACGGCATCCCCTACACCATCGTCGGCGTGGGCGACCGCCAGGGCAAGACGCTCGGCCAGTCGCAGGACAACTGGGTAGCAGTTCCGATCACCACCTACCAGCAGACCTACGGCTATAACGATTCGGTCGACATCTACGCCCGCGCCAACGGCGATGCCGCGGTGATGGAGCGGGCCAAGGATGAGGTCCGCGTGCTGATGCGCACCCGCCGCCACAACACCCCCGATCAGGCAGACGACTTCGAGATCGAGACCAACGACACCTTCCTCGACATCTGGAAGCAGATCAGCAGCATCTTTGCCATGGTAGTACTGGGCCTGGCCTCGATTTCGCTGGTCGTCGGCGGTGTGGTCATCATGAACATCATGCTGGTCAGCGTAACCGAGCGAACGCGCGAGATCGGCGTGCGCAAGGCGCTCGGCGCCCGCCAGCGCGACGTGCTGCTGCAATTCCTGATCGAGAGCGCCACCATGTCCATCGCCGGAGGCGCAATCGGCGTGCTCTGCGGAGTGGGCGTGGGCAAGTTGATTACCCTGGTCGTCGGATTCCCAACCAGTGTGCCGGCATGGGCCGTATTTTTAGGACTTTTTCTCGCCGCGGGCGTGGGCATCTTCTTCGGCGTTTACCCCGCCAGCAAAGCCGCCAAGCTGGACCCGGTCGTAGCACTCAGAGCGGAACTTTGAGGGCAGCTTCTAGCTGTTAGCCTTTAGCTATTAGCTATTCTCACTTGCTGCACAGGCTTCGATTTGATTGTTTTCTTCCATAGGGATTGAGTGCAAGGAGCTTTTAGCTAGAGGCTAGAGGCTAAAGGCTAGGAGCTGTATTTCATGGCACAGGGGCAGACTAGAGAATCAATCAAGATGGCGCTCGACACGCTGCGGACCAACAAGCTGCGTTCGGGGTTGACGGTTCTGGGCATCGTTATCGGCGTCACGACGGTGATCGCCATCTCGTCGGTGATCAACGGACTGAACAACCGCGTCTCGGACTTTGTCAGTGAGATGGGTTCGAATATTATCTGGATCTTCCACATGCCGGTGATCGGCGTGCGTCCCACCACCGAGCAGCTCACCCGCAAAAAGTTCACTCTCGACGATGTGATTGCGCTGCGCCAGTTGCCTCATGTGGTCGCCGCCGACGGCGGTTATCAGCATGTGAAAGCCCAGTTCCGCGTGGGCGATGTCGCCGTGAAATACAACGGCAAGAAGGTGGCCGGAACCATCCTCCAGGGTTCGACCGCCCAGGTTGCGAGCGTCTACGACCTGAAGGTCATTGAAGGCCGCATCTTCACCGACGCTGAGGATGAGCGGCACGAGCACGTCATTGTGATCGGCCACGATACCTGGGAAGATCTCTTCGGCAACGAGCCCGCCGTGGGCAAGGAAGTCAACATCGAAACCGGCCTTTATACAGTGATCGGCGTGCTCGACAAGCAGAAGCAGATCTTCGGCGGCGGCAGGAACGCGCAGGACAATCAGGTCTATTTCCCGCTCGGCACCTTCCACAACCTGCACCCCGAAGACAAGGACATGTGGGTGAGCGTGAAGTACGACGACCCCAAAAACAAAGCTCTGGTTCAGGAAGAGATTCGCGAACTCTTGCGTGTCCGGCGCAAGGTCAAGGTCGAGGCCGACGACAACTTCGAGATCTTTGGGCCTGACTCGCTGACAAAACTCTGGGGCCAGCTCACCGGCGGACTGGTCGCGTTCATGATCGCCGTCTCCAGCGTAGGCCTGATGGTGGGCGGCGTCGGCGTGATGAACATCATGCTCGTCTCAGTCACCGAACGCACCCGCGAGATCGGCATCCGCAAGGCTCTGGGTGCCACCAAGCGGACCATCATGACCCAGTTCACCACCGAGGCGGTAACGCTGTGCGCCGTCGGCGGCGTCATCGGCGTACTAGTGGGTGCGGTCATTACAGAGATCGTCTACTTCTTGCCCATCGGACTACCGGCCACGCTCTCGACCATGTGGGTCATCATCGGCTTTGGCGTCTCCTGCGCCATCGGCCTTCTCTTCGGCATCTATCCAGCATGGAAGGCCGCGAACCTCGACCCCATCGAAGCATTACGGTACGAGTAGCCGATCACCCACAATGCTATTGCCGCACCAGGTCTCTGACTGTTTATTCTTTTTGCCTGCACCGTGCCCCATCCATTCGCCTTTTTTTCTGGCGAATGGGTGGGAAACTGCGAACCCCAGGGTACAAAATCACGCCGTCAAAGATCTAGTGAATCCCTGCCGCCAGAGTACGCAGCTCCTGCGCCCTCGTGTGATTCCCCGTGGCTTCGCAGGCGTCTGACAACACCTGATAAAGCTCGGCATTCGGCGGCTGCAATTTAAGTTGCAACTCCAGCAGCTCCACAACCCCCTTGGGGTTTCCGCTCTTCGTCAGCGCCTGTGCAATCAACACCAGCGTCTTGGGTGCGGCCGCAGTATGCGTCAAAACGGGCTGCCTGCCGAGAGCCGCCAGCTCCTCCGTCTTCCCAACGCGCGAGAGCAGCGCGGCAAGCTTGTCGAGCGGCCGCAAATCGTCCTGCCCTTCGCTCAGCGCCTTGGCGTAGAACCCCTGAGCCTCCGCGTCGGCCCCTTGTGCCTCGGCGGAGATGCCGCGCTTCAGGTCGTCGATCTGCTGCTGGTTCGGCGCCGCGGCGCCATAGGCCGTCCACCCATCAAGATGCATTCCCGCTGGCTCGACGTGCAGGGTCATCGACTGATACGCCGTCTGCTGCTTTCCGTCCTGGTTCGCGCCCACCACCAGCTGATAGGTTCCCGGAGCCAGGCTCGAGGTGTCGAGCGTGTGCCCGGTCAGCAGGTTTCCAGCCGCGTCGCGATTGCTTGAATCAATCTCTTCATCCTCTGCCGCCGGCGTTTCATGCGAGGCTGTCACGGCTCCAAAGACATAATGCACATGAATCTTGGCCGGCGCATCGGAGCCAGCCGCAATAGGATCGAGCCAGAGCTGGTAGACGATCGGCAGATGTTCGCCCTGGCGCAAAGTAACCGTTTGAGCCGCCCGCGGCGTAAAGCGCAGCTTTGAAACGCTGAATGGAAGAATGCCGCTGGGGTCTGCCGTGGCAGCCGGCGCGCTATAGGCCAGCAGCGGAGAGAGGCTGATCGCGTGGCTCTTCGGAGCAGCCACAGTGATCGAAGCGTGCTGCCGCGTGGCGACATGGTTCAGATTATTGGTCAGCGTCGCCACGATCAGGTATTTGCCGGGAGTCAGTGGCAGCCGGGCTTCGGCTGCAAATCGCTTCTTCCGGGCAACCTCGGCCTGCGCCTCGGTCAGCTTGCCGATCAGTTGGTCCTCTTGCTCGTAGACGGTCTTGCCCTCGCCGGTCAACACCGAAGTCCTAAGCGAAAGGTCATACTTGAAGGTCTTGTCGGGGCCAGCGCCGATCAGCCTCGAATCCAGCGAGAGAAACCTGAGCAGATAACTGACGGTCAGCTCGCCCTTGTCGCCGCGGAAGACCGCATACGTCAACTCCGGCGGCTCCTCGCCTGTCAGAATGCTAGTGGTCACATGCTCGCGCAGCCGGTTCGCTTCCAGGCGCTGCCGGGTCAGCGGATTGTCCGGCAGCCCGTTGATCGTCGCCAGCATCGAGTCCGATTCCATGCCCGGTTCGAAGCGAGTGATATCTGCATGCTCATTCGGCAGCAGAGTAATGGCCGTCTTGGCCACCTCTGCGCCAAGAGACTTGCGCAGGATGCTCAGCGCCATCACCGGATCGTTGCGCGACTCGCCCGTGCTGCACAACCGGACCGGACCATCGAAGGTTGGGGAATACAGCCGATAGTCTTCACCTGCGCTCTGCTTATAAAAGAGTAGATAAAAGTAGGGCGGCAGCGCCTGCGTCTCCGCTTCAAAGAACCAGATCTCCATTGGCCGGATGTTGCCGACATCGTGATATTGGGCGCGCTGCTTCGGTGCGCCGAGGATGATATACATCCTTCCGCGTTCGGTCCGCCAGCCATCTTCGTAGCGCGGGTCGCCGAAGGTCTCATTGGCGTAGGCCAGCCGCCTGTAGTGCTCTTCCTTGTAGGGATTTGTTCCGGAATTTGGCTCAGGATTGCGGACCCGCCAGAAGCTTTCGATGAAGTTGTCCCGCTCGGCATCGGTCGTCAGCGACAAGAAGTTCTTCCGCTCATCGCTGGAGATAATGTAGGGAACCTCGGCCTCGACCCAGTGCCGATAGACCGGCGGGAGATTCTTGGTCTTGTTCGCCGCCTGCAGATTCTGCGTAGAAAACAACGAAAGGATCGCAATCAGAAGCGGAGGAAGAAAACGGAATCGCGTCAAGGAAGTGCTCCTCAAAAAGAAAGAGAGGAGGGGTTGCCCCCTCCTCTCTAGTGTAGCGGAAGCTCAGCTAGGATCAGAACTCGAACTTGACGCTCATGCGAGCGTTGAACGGAGCCTGAAAAGCGGAGATCTTGTTGTAGTCCGGGTTGGGAGAACCAGGCGCGGTGTCCAGGTTCTGATTTCTGTTCGAGGTGAACTTCGAGTTCGTCACGTTGAAGGCATCGAAGGCGAACTTCAGCTTCCAGCTCTCATGAATCTTCCAGGGATAATCGGCATGCAGATCGATCTGCCGGCGCGAAGGCAAGGTGCCCTTGGTGCCGCGTCCGCCGATCGGAACTTCACCGGTGTTCAGGTAGATTGGGTGGCTTGAATACGCGCTCAGAGGTGTACCGCTCTGGCCGCGAACGCCGATGCTCGTATTCAAACCCTTCACAGCACTCAAATAACGCGTCTTGTCGTTCACCTGGTATGCAAGGTCTGCGTTGAAGACCATGCGGCGGTCGGTGTTGAGCAAGCCGGGGGTCGTCTGGTCTCCCAGCAGGCCGAGCGTGCCGTTGGTAAAGTCGAAGAGCGAGCTGATGCCAGGGTCAGACTGGCCGTTATCGTTGCGGAAGAAGCCCTCGTAGTTTCCAAACAGGCGGGCATAGCGGAAGTTAGCGCGCGCCTGCCAGTTGTTGCTCATGTTGCGGGCAAACTCGACGACAAACTCCTGGTACTTGCGGGTAGGATTGGCAAAACCGTCCGGCTTGCCGTCGGGGCCTCCGCCAGCGCCGTCCGTGCGCGCATTCGTGACGCATGCGCCTTGGTAGCTCGATCCGTCGTAGTGCTTGAAGTAACCGCCATTAGAGACCGTGGTGTCGTCTGTTGAGACAACGGTCTTGCCTTTCGAGTTGACTCTGGTGGTGACGAAGCATCCAGGCACGGGTGGGGTGTAATCAGCGGCATGCGTTGGATCGCTGGAGAAATAACTCGGCGATTTACTGTTTACCGCATTCCACTGAGCAGCTGTATAGGTCACGATGTTTTCGTTGACCGAGATGTCCGTGGACGCCGAAACGTTGGCGATACCGCCGTTATAGTTGATGTCGACCATCGAGCCTTCCGGCGACTGCGAGCCGATATCCTCGACGACGCGGCCCAGACGGCGATCGGTGTAGCGAACACCCAGCACCGTGCCCGGCTTGATCTCACGTTGGAAACCGAAGGCGTACTCGTTCTCGTACTCCATCTTGGTTCCCGGCATCACGCCTTCACCAGTCGATGAAGCGAAGCTCGGCATGCCGAAGCCGCCAACATCGTTCAGACCCGTTCCGTTCAGCAGGTGAGCGGCGTCAGGAATAATGCTCGGCGCGCCGTTGGCGTCTCTGAGCATGAATCCACTGGCGTCGACCGCGGGGCGGAAGTAGAGAGTCGTGTCGTCCTGCTCGTTGCCCAACTGGCGAATGGCGGCATCGAGCGGAAGAACCGCCTGGTAGCGGGCGTAGTTGAAGAAGAGCTTGGTCCGGTGATCGCCCTTTGGATCCCAGTTGACGCCAATACGCGGCGACCAGTTGTCGTTGAACAGATAGTTCATGAAGGAACCGCCGTACCACTGCTCTTCCCAGCGAAGGCCGGCGCCAATGTTGAGATGACGGCCGATCTGGTAGTTATCGTTGCCCCAGAGCACGTGATAGCGCGAACGGGCCGCAACACTCAGTCCCTGATAGGTACCGCGGATCTGCTGCAGGTAAACCGGTGTGCCGTCGGCGAGCTTGGCGCAGTATGTGCAGGTGGTCGACTTGGTGACGCCGTCATCGTTCAAAGCAGGGTACAGACGGAAGGTGGCGTTCGTCAGTTGTCCGATCGCCCCTGGCTTGGTGTACAGGCTGCTCAAATCGTCTCCGTGGATGTTGACGCCGGGTATGGCAAACAGCGGACCGGTGCGCGAAGGCTTATCGAGGAAGTTGGTGTGCTCGTAGGTGTAGCCAATCGAGAAGGTGTGCTGACCCAGGAAGTTCACGATCTTCTGGGTATCGAAATTCAGCGCGTAGTCGTCGCTCTTGGTGGGCTCATAGCCGCCTACATAGTAGGTGAGGAACGGGCTGACTGTGCGATCCTGATCCGTGTAACTATCGATCTTTGGATAGAAGTTGAAGTGAGACATGTTATACATGTAGCTCAAATTCACGTTCCAGGTCTGCGTGATGATCTGGTTGACGCGAAGCACCGAATTGATATTGCCGAAGTCATACCGTCCAGCCTGAACGTTGGCAGAGACCGCGTTGTACGTCGACAGAAGTGAATTGCTGAACGAAGGATCACCGAACGACGAGGCTTCAAGCTGCGTCTTGGCGAAGGGCTGATAGCTGATCTTGCCGGCCCAGCTCCGCTCGTTGAGCGTTTCGGTAAACTGATGGCCGTTCAGCGGCTGGCCAGGTTGAGCTTCGTAGATGTCCTGAGAAGCGGCAGGATCGAAGGCGCCAAAGAAGAACATCTTGTCCTTGAAGCCGGGTATATATCCGCCGATTTCCCCAGAAATGTCATATTGGGGGGCGGCGTAATGGCAAGCTGGCGCGGTCTTTGTGTATCCCAACAGACAGGTCTGATTGCGCTCCGCCCAGAAGGCGCCGGGACCCGCGTAAGCAGCAACCGCGCCGTGGAATTTATTGGAGCCGGACTTGGTGACGATTTCGATGATGCCGCCGGCCGCCTTGCCATACTGCGGCTCGAAAGCTGTCGTCTTGATGTCGACTTCCTTGATGAAGGCCAGATTCACGCCCGTGCCCAGTGCGCTCCAGTAGCGGTTGTAGGTACCGAAGCCGCCAAAGGCCTGATCCGTCACGTTTACGCCGTCCACCAGGTAGAGATTCTCAAGGCCTGATGCGCCGCCGATCGACGGGTTGGTGCCGTTGTTCTTCGTATCCGTTGCGCCGCCCGAGACTACGCCGGGGGCCAGGGCAAAGATGCCCGATACGTTACGAGCCAAAGGAAGCGATTCGTAGAGCTGGTCGGTGAGGGGCGTCGAAAGCGCCGTGCTCGCCGTATCGATCTGCACCGCGCCGGCTTCCACCTGCACCGTATCCGTCACCGCGCCCACTTGAAGATGAACGTCAATCGTGGAGGTGGCTCCGGCTGTCACAATATTCTTTTCCGAAACGTAAGCTTTGAATCCGGGCGCTTCCACCTTGACGGTGTAGCTGCCGGGCACAAGAGATACTGCCTGAAAGTGACCGAAACTGTCGGTCTTGGCCTGATAGGTGCCCTGAGGTCCCTCGACATGGACGCTTGCGTTCGGCAAAACACCGCCGGTCTCGTCAAACACCACACCGGTCAGACTGCCACGAACCGCTGTGTTCTGTTGCGCGAGTGCGGGTGCTAAAAATAACAGCACCATCGCTCCGAGTGCTATATACGTTTCGAGCCAGCGTTTCATTCAAACTCTCCTTCAAAAAATGGTGGGAATCGACTGTGCCCCAGTTGGGACTTTGCGATCCCTAGATTGTGGTTCAGTGCACCGATAGGGGATGTAAGCTCGATCTCGGCAACATGCGAGATGCAAGTATTTCCAGAGTACTTGCATGTTGCGTGCCATACTTTGACCGTTTCTTAGAAAATGCTGAGGTTGTTGACGTTAAATGAGTTGGTTGTGGATATGTCGTCTCAAATCGATTCAGCAACTGAATGCCTAATATGAAAATGCGGAGACTCTATGATGAAAATCCCGAAAACTGGGAAGGAATTCCGTTTTCGGGTACTTCGGTGTCTTCATCGACCAGGCCCTTCCGTTTCCGCCACTCCTCCCAAGAGTGGTGTCGGATCAATCCACGCAGCGGGCCGCACTGGCTGCGATATTTGTCTTTCATGACCCTGGCAGCGCATCCTATTAGTCATGAGTGAGCAAAAGGCAACATTCGGCGCAGGCTGTTTCTGGGGAGTCGAGGCTGCGTTTGCGGCCATTCCTGGCGTGACGGCGACTGCCGTCGGCTATGAGGGCGGTTCGCTCGAACGGCCCAGCTATAAAGATGTCTGCACAGACAAGACCGGCCACGCCGAGGTCGTCGAACTGGACTTCGACCCGACCGTGGTCACCTACGAACGGCTCCTTGACGCATTTTTCTCCCTCCACGACCCGACGACGCTTAACCGCCAGGGTCCGGACTGGGGCACGCAATACCGCTCGGCCATCTTCTTCCACTCGCCCGAGCAGCAGGCGCAGGCCCTCGCCAAGATCGAGCAGCTCACCGCCGACGGGCGTTTCAAGCCCAAGCCCATAGTGACCAAGGTCGAGCCAGCCCAGAGCTTCTGGCGCGCCGAGGAGTACCACCAGCGCTATCTCGAGAAACGCGGCCAGGCGAGCTGCCACATCTAGAGTCTGTTCGCTTGCTATTCTTTCAGTGAATGAATCTCACTCTGGCTCACATCGGCGCGCGGCCCAACTCAAAGGACGAGATCGACGCTTTGACCGCTGTCTATCTCGGCCGATGCTCACCCTTTGCTCATTGCAACTCCGAGGCTTTCAAGACCGAGGAGGCGCTGCTCGACTGGCTCAAGCGGCTCGAAGGACGCACGCCAGTCATCGCCGTTCTGCTGGACAGCCGTGGAAAGCAGATGAGCTCCGAGGCCTTTGCCGCATGGATGGGCAAGCAACGCGACGAAGGGAGTCAGCAGATCGTCTTCGCCATTGGCCCGGCCAGCGGATGGTCCGATGCAGCCCGCAAGCGGGCCAACCTGCTGCTCTCGCTGGGCCCCATGACCCTGGCGCACGCACTGGCGCGGCTGGTGATGGCCGAACAGATCTACCGGGCTTACGCGATTCTGACCGGGCATCCTTACCATGGGGGCCACTGAGCAGCAGTTTTCAGTTTCAGTGCACCGGTACAATTAAAGCTGTGAGGTTTGGCTGCTCTCCGATTTTTTTCTGAGATTCGGGCGTTATTCACTGACAACTAAGAACCGAGAACTATCGATGACCGATTCGCGTCGAGGACTGATTCTGATCAACACCGGCCCCGGCAAGGGCAAGACCACTGCCGCCATGGGCACGGCGCTGCGCGCCGTGGGCAACGGGATGCGCGTGCTGATGCTTCAGTTCCTCAAGGGCTCCTGGCACTACGGCGAACTGGATGCCGTGCAGGCCTTTGGCGAAAATTTTGTGATGAAGCAGATGGGTCGCGGCTTTGTGAAGGTCGGCGGCGCCGAGACCGATCCCGAGGACGTCCGTCTGGTCGAGGCCGCCTGGAACGATGCGCGCGAGGCCATCTATAGCGGCGAGTGGGATATGGTAGTGCTTGACGAGATCAATTACGCCATCGGCTACGGGATGCTCGACGCGGCGATGGTGGCCGGAGCTCTGCGAGGGCGGCCCGAGATGGTGCACGTGATTCTGACCGGGCGCAACGCTCATCCTCTGCTGGTGGAGTTGGCCGACACGGTCACCGAGATGCGCGAAGTGAAGCACGCCTACCAAAAAGGAATCCTGGCCCAACGCGGAATAGAATATTAGTGAACAGCAGATGATTCTACGTGGTCCAAAATCTGCCAGCATTCACTAACCACTGTCCACTGTTTTTCGAGAGGTAAAATGTCCTGGTTCAAACGTGAAGGCAGCGAATACGGTACCGGCCCCAAGGCGGTCGCTGAAACAGCGGAATCGCGGGTGCGCACCGAAGGTCTGTGGATCAAGTGCGTAGGCTGCCGTGCGGTAGTCTGGAAGGCCGAGCTAGAGACCAACCTGAACGTCTGCCCCAAGTGCCAGCACCACTTCAAGATCGGAGCGCGGCGTCGGATCGATCTGCTGCTCGAGCCCGGCTATGAACTCGTCGACGGCGGGCTGCGCTCGACCGACCCATTGAGTTTCACCGACGTGAAGCCCTACAAGAAACGTCTGACTGCGGCTCAGGAGCAGACCGGCCTCGACGATGCGATTCTCAATGCGGTCGGCCAGCTCGGCCCGCATTCGGTCGTAGTCAGCGCCATGGAGTACAGCTTTATCGGCGGCTCGATGGGAGCCGTGGTCGGCGAGACGATCGCCCGCGCCGTCGACCGCGCCAGAGTAGGCCGCATGCCACTGATTGTCGTCGCGGCATCTGGCGGAGCCCGCATGATGGAAGGCGTAGTCAGCCTGATGCAGATGGCAAAGATTTCGTCGGCTCTTGCGCAGTTGGACGACGCCGAAGTGCCCTACATCTGCGTACTGACCGATCCGACGACCGGCGGCGTGACAGCCAGCTTTGCCATGCTGGGCGACCTGAATATAGCCGAGCCAGGAGCGCTGATCGGTTTCGCCGGCCCCCGCGTCATCGAGCAGACCATTCGCCAAAAACTCCCCGAAGGCTTCCAGCGCGCCGAGTTTTTGCTCGAAAAGGGATTCCTCGATGCAGTAGTCCATCGCCGTGAGTTGAAAGACTATCTGATCCGCGCGCTCGATTTCATGAAGCCATAAGCCGCTCAATTTCAACAACAGGATCTGAAGACATCAATCAAAAGCCCCGGCACAAGGCCGGGGCTTTTGGTTTGGATTAACTTCGGCTTCGAACTACAAACTAGAACTCAAGCCGGAGTGAGAGTTGCAGCACGCGAGCTGTACTTGCGGTCGAAGTGATCTGCCCAAAAGAGCTGGGCTTGGTAATGTCTGTGCTCGGCATATCGAAGACAGGGTGATTGAAGACGTTGAAGGCATCGGTACGGAACTTCAGATCGACCTTGTCCTCGTACAGCGGGAAGGTCTTTGCCACCCCAGCATCCATACCGAAGGCATTGGGCCCCCGGAGATTGTTGCGGCTGCCAATCTGAAAGCCGATCGGGCCAACGAAGTCCGCCGCCGCTGCCGTTGGATCTTTGTAGAGGTAGACGCTCCCGTCTGAGTTCTTCACGATGTGGGGGGCCACATCGTGCTTTTTCCCATTGAAGATGGCTGGTGCGTTGTTGGCGTAGCCGGCCACATAGGCATTTGAGACGGTCGAGAGAGCGGTGCCACTCTGCCAGGTTGGCAGGCCAGAGATACTCCAGCCTCCGACTCCCAAGTCGAGCCAGCGGGGTGCGGTTGCACCGTACGCCCTTCCTCTGCCGAAGGGCAGGTCGTAGACAAAGTCCGAGGAGATCACGTGCTTGGTGTCAAAGTCGGAGTTGCCGCGGCAGATGCGATTGTTGCGTGCGTCGCAGAGGAAACCATATCCGTTACTGGCGGCAATGAAGTTGGCCTCGGCAGAGACATTGTCGATCGAGTGCGACCAGGTGTAGTTGAAGTCGAACTTCAGACCTTGAGAAAGGTTCTTGTTCACGGTCACAAGCAGGCCGTGGAAGTTTGAGGAGCCCTTGTTGGTGATGAAGGTATTGGATGCCAACTGTGAAGCCATACCGACGTTCGAGTCGATCAGTCCATTGGAGGCCAGTGCCTGGTTGAAATCGGCAAAGTCACCGTTCGAAATCATGGTTGTAAGGTTGTCGGCTAGGAATGAGGTGTTGTTTGGGTAGCCATAATACTCACCCAGGCCCGGAGCTACTACATTCTCCATCCAGGGCTCTGCGGGCATGTCGGTCGTGTCAGCTCCCGCCCGCACCCCTTTAGTCATGTTGCCGAAGGCTGTCGAGAACTGCTGGCCGGAGACGGCATCGGGAAAGTCGACAACTTGCGATGCATCGGCTTGAGCCAGCAAGCGGCGGCCGAGGCGGCCGACGTAGTTCACCTTGAGCAGGAAGTGGTTCGGAAGCTCCTGCTCGACGCCGAGATTCAGCACGATCGAGTAAGGATCCTTCAAGAATGGATCGATGGCCGTGTTGAACTGGTTGCCCGCGAGACCATTGGGTGTGCCGCCACTCACAAAGGGTGTGTATGGGCTGCTGATAGCAGGTGCCGTAGGAGGAGCGGGAATGGCGTTGTTGGCTCCGAGGCGTGGGTCGTTCAGCAATGATCCAGACGGGTCGCTGCTCACACCATATTGCGCATTTGCATTGTTCTGGAAGAGGTACGAACTCTGGTCCTGGATAAAGTTGACTGCGTTAATAACCGTGCGGTCAAACATGATACCCGCACCGCCCTTGACGACCAGCTTTTTGTAGAACGACGGGTTATACGCGAAACTGAACCGCGGGGCAAAGTCCTTGTAGCTCGAATTGTACTGACCGGGACCGTTGTTTTCCTTGCCGCCGAGTTGATAGACGAGGAACGGCAAAGAAGAATCGCCCGAAATTCCGTTGGCGCTCTGCTTGAGACGATCGGCAAAATAGGTGTTGAAGTCGAGGTTCTGGACGGATTCGTTGCCCTGCGTCTCATACGGCACCGAATACAACTGATAACGAACACCATAGGTCAGGGTCAGTTGGGGGTTAATCTTCCACGTATCGCCAGCATAGAGTTCAGTCTCATAGTAACGGTAGCGGCGCGTCTCACCCGTACCCTGCTTGATGACCTCACCTTTGTTGGTGTAGTTGTAGTTACTGCTGATGGCGCCAATCCTGCCGAGTGCAAGAGCGAAGTCGTTGTCCCAGTCGAACGAAGAGGTCGTTCCCGCGGTGCGAATATTGTTCGGCCGGAGCGACGTTTTCAGAGCCAGAGTGTTGCCGCCAAGACCGACCGTGGTGAAGTTGAAATCGTTGACAAGGTTGCTATTGGTCTTGATGAACTTGAAGGTGCCGCCGAACGCAAGATTATGGTTGCCTTTCACCCAGGTGAACTCGTCGGTGATCTCTGGGATAGGCACACGGCGTTTTTGCGAGGACGGCGAAGAATAGGGACTGGAAGAGAGAGTTCCCTGCGTGGAGCCTCCGTAGGTGAATACGGTGGTCCCGGCTGGGTCATATGTGGTGGCGAAGTTGTACTTGGCGATCGTATCGCCATATGCAAACTTGTTCAGCTTCGTGGATCCAATCGTCCAGGTGTGACCGAACACGTAAGAATAGCTGCGATCCTGAAATGGATGGGTCATCGGATCGCCTTTGAACTGGATTACCGTCTGTGTAGAATCCTGACGCGCGATCGAGAAGCGTCCATAGATCTTCATTGTGCTGTTCAGTGAGTAGTCGACCTTTCCGATGTAGTTATATAGATACCTCGGAGTTGGGGTCGTGAAGCGGTAACCTCCCGAGTTGACACCATCGCCCCGAGTGGGGTCGTTGGCTTGTGGGAAGCGTCCATTGATGAATGTAAGAAGATCGGAGTTGAATCCCTTATGCTGAGGGTCGAGTCCCGCCACCTGCGCGGCTGTCGCTGCTCCGATGCACTGGGGCGTTGTATTCTGCCGGCTGGCGCCGGTGCATGTAATGCCATTTGAATCCTTGTTGAGAATGTACGACACGGTGCCGTTACGGAAGGCGTCTAGTGGAACAGTCCGACTGACGTCCGAAGACTGAATGATCCGCGAGTTGTTGTAGTCAAAGAAGAAGAAGAGCTTGTCCTTGAGGATAGGACCGCCGATATTTCCGCCAAATTGATTGCGGATAAGTGGCGTTCTGGGCAGGCCCACTGCGTTGTTGAACCACGAATTGGCTACAGTGGATGTGTCGCGGTGATACTCGTTGAGGTTCCCGTGGAAATGGTTGGTTCCGCTCTTGGTGACCAATTGAAACTGTCCGCCGCTGCCGGTACCGGTGCTTGAAAGGTCGCCCGCAACCTCACCGCGGAACTCCTGGATCGAATCGACTGGGGCACGACCAATAATTGCGAAGGTCTGCCCGGTAGCGAAGTCATTCACGTCCAGGCCGTCGAGTGTCACATTACTTTGGTCTGTGCGTGCGCCCGTTACCGCATCGTTGGCGATGCCAGGCTGAAGCCCGAAGAGTGCTGCTGGACTGTCTCTAGTCTGAATGGGAAGTTCGTTCACCATCGTCACATCGAAATTATTGCCGATCGTGGCATCGGTTGTATTCAGAGTCACACTGTCGTTGACGGCCGAGACTTGCACGGTCTGACTGGCGGCACCGATTGTCAGGTGCGCATTCTGGGTGCGCGTTGTGCTTACGTTCAGATAGATGTCGGTAATGACAGTGGGCTTGAACCCCTCATGCGAAAAGGTGATTTTGTATCCTGGCCCTGGCTTGACTTGATTAAGCGTATAGGAGCCTACCGCGTTGGATTCGGTCTTATATGTGGCTTCAGTCGCGGTATTGACCAAGGTCACAATCACACCGGGCACCACTGCGCCAGAGTCATCGGAGACGACGCCCGTGATCGACGCGGCGTTCTGGGCAGATAAATGAACTGTAAAAATGAGAACTGTCAGGAGCAAAAAAAGTCTGGCAATCAAATTTCGCATGGGCTACGGCCTCCTAAAGTACACGCAATTAGTGTTTTCTCTGCAATTTACGGTCCATACTAGACAATTGCTTTATTATCAATAAGTTGGTCGCTGGAATAACCCAACAATAATCCGCTATTATGGATATAGGTATGAAAATATGTATATGGTATGTAAATTACGGATGTGCCCGATATGTCTATCTGTTTGAGTGGCTTGTCGGAACGATAACCCGGCCGAGTGATTCTTCCTGCCTGACGCAGATGGGAGCGGAAAGATGCTCTCCGCTCCCATCAAAACCGGCCTGAACGAGCCGGAGTTTCTGTCTGATCTCCGCCGTCTCAGATGCGCATCGGCATCAGAACGTAGCGGTACTTGTACTCGGCTTCGGGATCCTCGGGGCGCATCTGGCCGGCCGATTGCGAGTCCTTGAACTCTAAACGGACCTCGCCCTCGTTGTTGAGTGCCTTGAGAAAATCGAGGATGTAAGTCGAGTTGAAGCCGACGGCGATCGGGTCGCTCGCATACGGCGTGTCGATCGTGTCTTCGCTCTCTCCCGATTCAGTCGAACTGGAGCTGACCTTCAACTCGTTGCTCTCAAGCCTCATGCGAATGGCGCCCGAGCGCTCGTCTGCAAACTGAGCGACACGCTGGATAGCCGAAGCAAGTTCGCTCGAGCGGACGACGGCAAATTTTGTGTTGTCCCGCGGCATCACCGCTTCAAAGTTCGGGAACTGGCCGGAGAGCTTGCGGGTTGAGAGCGTGCGATGGCCGATACGGAAGAAGAGCGTGTGCTCGTCGTCTGCAAACTCGACCTTCTCGACGTCGGAGTTCGAGAGCAACTGCTGCAGCTCCTGAAGTGCCTTGCGCGGGATCAGAACGCGTTTTTCGCCGCTAATGCCTTCGAGGACCTCGTTCGGCTTCTCGACATACGACAGCCGGTGGCCGTCGGTCGCAACCATGGCCAGCGACTCGGCCTTGATGACCAGCAGTGCGCCGTTGAGCGTATAGCGCGACTCTTCGTTCGAGATGGCAAAGATGGTGCGATTGATGAGCGTCTTTAGCGCCACGGCGGAGATACTGGTGGCGGCCACGGTTGGAAACTCTGGAACCTGCGGGTAGTTGGCGCGCGCCATGCCAACCATCTTGGTGTTCGACCGGCCACTGCGGATCTGCACCCAGTGGTTGTCGAGCAGCTTGATCGAGATGTCGCCTTCGGGAAGCAGCTTGATGTAGTCGTAAAGCTTGCGGGCAGGAATCGTGCAGGCGCCTGGCTTCTTGACCTTGGCGGCGGCGCTGGTGCGCATGGCCTGGTCAAGGTCGGTGGCGGTGATGTTGAGCCGGTCATCCTCGGCTTCGATCAGGAAGTTCGAGAGTATGGGAATGGTGGTCTTGCGCTCGACGACGCTCTGTGTGGCGGTGAGCTCCTTGACCAAGTCCTGACGGGTAACGGTGATCTCCATTGCTGCCCCCTGCGCGGCCGGCTTCTCCACTTCAGTTTCAACGATCGACATAGACCCACCCTCGTTTCACGGCTACCGAAGAAAACCCATACGAAGCAGATTCTGCGCTGGCCACACTGTACAACAACTCGCGGCTTGGCGGAAATGCCTATCTTTTCTTCTTCTTGATTGTATTCATCACAGACGGACTGCGCGCGTGGAAAACAAGGGTACTTCTCTGGATTCCGAGGCTGTTTGAGTTTCGCGGAGCGGCTTGCGGCTTGACCAAACGCATCCTGCCCGCAAAAACCGCGATGCGGCAAGTGGGAGCTAGCCGAAGATTGAGAGGAGCGTTTCGAGCGCGACGGGGAAGAGGAAAAGGGATAAGTATTAAAGAAAAAAGATAGTAGTACCCGTCGTTCAGGCAGGAAAAGTGGATATTTTGGTGAAGGGCTTCAAAGAGAGGCAGTTGCAGTGTGGGTGAGTTTTCTAAATTGAGGCTGTGGAATTGAGGAGTTTTGGATAAGTGGGCGTGGAGAGGGATTACATGACCCCAGTTTCCCAAGTTTTTCAGAGGGGGCAGCAAATGCCCTGTGTAAAGCGGAGGATTTGTGTGCGAAGCGCGTCCGCAGCCGCGCTGTACAAGGCTCCGGCAAACCCGCGCAATGCACAGGCAGTCTATTTCACCCAGCCATGCAACGGGGTGTGTAATCGCCGCATTCGGCCAGCAGCCAGGCCCAATTCCCTGCTCCGGATCGCCGCCAAACTCACTTCCCGTTCCAGCACGCGGCGAGCAAAATAGGTCGCAGTTTTTTCGATCCACTCCAACTTTCTCCTACACTTGACCGTTGAGGGTTGCAAACATGAGCATCGATGTCGGGCGTCTGGAGGATCAGTTGTTGCAGATGTCCGCCGAAGGCACGCCGGGGCGCGAGTTCTGCGATGCCATCTCTGAGTTGGCCAGGACTGGGCGTTTTGCCCAGTTGCGCGAAGTGCTGCCTGCCATCGTCTATGACGAGCTTTGGACCCGCTACCAGCAGGACCCGGCGGCATTTGTCACCGGCTGGCGGATGCTCTCTCAGGAGATGCAGCAGGGGTTTATCCAGCATGCGCGGCAGCGGCTTACCTCCCTCACAAAGCTGCAATATGTTGGCTACGAAGGCCCAACGCCGGCTTGGCAAGAGATCCAGCGTGCCCTCGATGGCCGGCAGAACGACCTGCTGCGCACGGCCTTTGCCCTTGAACTGCTTGAGTTGGTCGAGCCTGCCGTCGTGCGGGCGACGCATCTGCGCGAGTGTGTGGTTGCGGCACCGAGTTCCGAGGAGGCCGACCGCTATCTGGACGAGGCGACCCGCTGCTATTTCTATGGCCTCTTCACGGCCTGTGCTGTCATGTGCCGGTCGGTGCTCGAGGAGGCGATCAAACAGAAGCTGCCGACGGGGCTCACAAGGCAGGTGCGAACCCGCTATCGCAACACCGCAACGCTCGGCAACCTGCTGCATGAGGTCAACAACAACTTGCAAATGACGGGCTTTGACGCGGATTTCCCCCGCGTGGCCAACCTGGTGAACGACACCGGCAAGAAGGCTGTGCATCAAGGGCTGCTCTCGGAGGACGAAGCGCGGGAATGCCTGCAAAACGCCCGCAATGCGCTGCAACTACTCCTGAGGAGTTGAGGGCAACCCGGGCGGTTTAGTCTTTGAAAAATTCCTCCGGGTGAGCATCGACGTACTGCTTGAAATAAGGGAAGAGTCGGGCTTCCACACCTGACCCGTCATAGAGCCGGTCGGTGATAGTGTCTATTTTTCTTGTCACATCATCAGTCAGAGCGTCCATCATGTCTCGCACAACCTCAATATCTTCCGGGACGGTTTTTCCCTCGAAAATGATTGCAAGAGCTTCTGCAAAGGCTCGTTCCATGTCGTGAAACTGCAGGAGCTTGAGAGCTTCTTGGACCTCAGGAGTGTAGTAGGGAGTGCATTCGAAGAAACTCGTCAATCCTCCGTTGTCCACGAGCCTTGCGAACAGAGTCATTACAAACAGCGTACGTTGCCCCGGATTACCCTGAGCGACATACTCCTTATCCTTCACACTTCCAGTTGGTCCCCAGAACGACTTCTCAATCTCGTAAAACAACTGCTCATAATCTTCACGATTGGCTTCGGTTCTCAGGATTCGAAAATCGGGTTTGTTTTCCATCTTCAGGATCCTACAACCCGGCCGCGATGAGAGCCAAGAAGCTAAGAAGTCTCCGAATTCCGGACAAGGCTCTTATACTTAGAGATTCATGTCCTATGCCTCTGCCATCGAACAACTGAAAGCCATGACGCCGGAGTTGTATACCCTCCCCGGTCAGCCACGGCGGAAGTTTTCGCTTGATGAGATCGGCGTGCTGCTCAACGAGCTGGGCAACCCGCATCGCCGCCTTCGCTCGGTGCTGATCGCCGGAACCAACGGCAAAGGCTCGACGGCATCCACGCTTGCTTCGATCCTTACTGCCTCCGGGCTGCGCGCTGGCCTCTACACATCGCCCCATCTGGCGCGGGTCAACGAGCGCATCCGCATCGGCGAGGCGGAGATTGCCGACGACGCCTTTGGCGAGCTTTTCTATCGCGTTCACAATACAGCTGTGCGGTTGGTTGAGAGCGGCAATCTGCCGCAGCTTCCCAGTTTCTTCGAGGTTTTGACGGCGATGGGGCTTCTCTACTTTGCCGAGGCGAAGGTGGACGTGGCGGTACTTGAAGTCGGAATGGGCGGGCGGCTGGACGCGACCAACATTGTCGATCCACTCCTTTCCGTCATCACCGACATCTCGCTGGACCACACCGAATGGCTGGGCTCGACGATCGCCGCCATCACGCGCGAGAAGGCCGGAATCCTGCGCCGCGGCGGGACGCTGATCACACTGCCTCAGCTTGCCGAAGCCAACCAGGTGATGGGCGAAGTGGCTGCGGAGCTCGATGTGCGCGGGGTCAATGCAGCGGCCTACATGCCGGCGACGGCTGCGGGTGGGGCTGAGGTCTATGAAATCGATGCGCTAGGTGAATCGATCTTGGTAGCCTCGCCCTTGCGTGGCCTGCACCAGCAGCGCAACGTGGCACTAGCCATTGCGGCGGCCGTCGAGTTGAAGTCGGCGCACGGCCTCCCGATTACGCCTGCATCGATCGCCGCCGGGATTCGCCAGACGCGCTGGCCGGGTCGGCTGGAGCGCATTGAAAGTCATGGAGTCACGTGGATTCTCGATGTGGCGCACAACCCGGCCGGGGCATGGGCGTTGCGTGCCGGTTTGAGCGGCCTTGAAGAGAGCAGGCCGCGGACGTTAATCTTCAGTTGCCTGCGCGACAAGCCGATGGCCGAGATGGCGCAGATTCTATTTCCACTCTTTGAGCAGGTGATTTTGGCGCCGATCCACTCTTCCAGAGCCGCGGCCATGGAGGATCTGGAGGCTGCGGCGAAGGCAACGGGGAACATGGCGGTCAAGACAGATTCAGTGCGGCAGGCGGTCGAAACGGCCAGGGAGCGCGGTGCGGGCGGCGTGGTCGTCGTCTCCGGATCGGTCTACCTGGTGGCCGAGGCACGGTCGTTGCTTCTGGACGCAGAACCAGGAGGGGTCGTGTGATCGCTCAACGCCCAAGTCCGCTGCCGTGGTTCCACCGCTGGCGCACCAACGTCATCAATATTCCCATCTTCGCGCTCATGACGATCGTCTGCGGCAGCATTGCATTGCTGGCCTCGCTGGTGGACAAGAAAGGCAACGTGCAGCACCGCATCGCGCGTCTCTGGGCGCGGGGTTGCGTCTGGGCCTCGGGAGCACGGCTCAAAGTCCTCGGTGCGGAAAACCTGCGCAAGCTTCCAGTGGCCGTCTACGCGTCAAACCACACTTCCTATATGGATACGCCGGTGATCTTCGGCACGCTTCCCTTCCAGTTCCGCATTCTCGCTCGAAAGGAGCTCTGGCCGATCCCGTTCATCGGGTGGTATTTGAATCGCTCCGGCCAGATCCAGATCGACACCGGCAATCCGCGCGCTTCTCTCTCCAGCCTCGGTGTCGGAGCCAAGGCGTTGCGCGCAGGCATGTCGCTCTTCGTCTTTCCGGAAGGTGGGCGCACCTCCAATGGCGAACTGCGGCCGTTTCTCTCCGGAGCGGCCTATCTCGCCATTCGCGCACAGGTTCCGCTCGTGCCCATCGCGCTGAGCGGCGTCTATGAGTTGTTGCCGATTCACACGCGCCACTTTTATCCCGTCGAGTTGACGCTCAGTGTGGGGGAGCCGATTGAGACCACGGGCATGACGTTGCGCCAGGCCGAAGAGTTGACCGGCCAGTTGCGGACGGCGATCGAGCAGTTGCGTATTCCTCGCAATGCGCAGGCTCAATCAGAAGAAAGCAGCGTCTCTGCCCTGCTCAGCAATTAGGCCGCAGAGGATGCAGACTGTGCAGACGCGGGTTATTTTCAAAGGTTCGTGTGAAGCGCGCGCGCGCCGACATCATGCAAAGTTGAGGTTGTTGGTACGGCGGTTTCACTTCGCCATCCATCGCCCTTTCGCACTCTTGCGCGACTGTGATATGACTGTCTCTGCCATGTGCGTCCATATAGCAATTCCCGAGCCTACAAGCAGCGATTCCGAATACAATCAACGGTCGTTACCACCCTATCTGGCCGCCCTCCGTTCCGCCGGGGCAACCCCCATCCTCGTTCCACTCCACGAGCCGCAGGACCGCGTAGCCCGCCTGCTCGCCGGCGTGCAGGGCATCCTGCTGCCGGGCAGCAAGTTTGACGTGGACCCGCAACGATACGGCGAAGCTCGAATTCCAGAGTGCGGAGCGGCCGATCCAGCCCGTACCGCAGTGGACGAACTCCTTTTACAAGAAGCATTTAGCCTTCACAAGCCGGTGCTGGCCATCTGCCACGGCACGCAGAGCCTCAACGTGTGGCTGAACGGCACTCTGGTTCAGGATCTGAAGACAGCCGTCGATCACCGGCCCGGCCGCGAGATCGTCGAGGCACACCCAATTCGAATCGTACCGGGGTCGCGGCTCGCAAAGCTTCTGCCGCCTGGCAATCCCGCCGAACCGCAGGTCAACTCCAGCCACCACCAGGCGATTCGAGTCGTAGGCGACAGCCTGCTGGTCAGCGCAGTCTCGCTCGACGACGAGACCGTCGAGGCCGTTGAACTCAACTCGCCCGAGAACTTCGTCCTGGGAGTGCAGTGGCACCCTGAACGGACCTACACGCAGAACCCGTTCTCCCGCGCGATCTTCGCAGCCTTTGTGCAGGCGGCGGTGGTCTGGCAGCCGCGACCGATCGAAGCCTCGATCGCCCACGCGTGAGCGAGAAAGTCCAATCGACGGAAGAGCGGCTGAATGCCTTGTTGACGGAAGCCGGCCAACAGCCACTGGATGCTGCGTTGGCCAAGCGCTTCGAGGATTATATTTCGCTTTTTATTCGCTGGAATACACGCCTGAATCTGACGGCAATTCGTGATGAAGAAGGGATTCTCTCCCGGCATTTTGTCGAGTCGATCGCCTGCGCTCGTGCTCTGCCCTCCGGAATTGAAACACTGCTCGACTTCGGATCGGGCGCCGGCCTTCCCGGAATCCCGATTGCTCTCTGCCGGCCAGAGATCGCCGTGACGCTCGCCGAGTCGCAAGGCAAGAAAGCGGCCTTCCTCTGCGAGGCAGTACGCGTGCTGGGAATCGCCACCAAGGTCCATTCTGGACGTGCCGAGACACTTCGTGCCGTGTTTGACTGTGTGACCCTTCGCGCGGTGGACAGGATGGAGCTGGCCGTCCATACGGCGGCTCAACTGGTCAGGCCGGGCGGCTGGATGGCGTTGATGACCACAGCCAACGATCTGGAGAGGTTGAAGGAATCCGCCGGCGCGGAATTCTCCTGGGCCGATCCGGAGCGAATGCCCGGCGGCGGCGAACGCCTGATCGCGCTTGGCCACCGAGCGCTTAGTGCATTTTCGGATTTACCGTAGACTTCCGTGCCCCACCCATTCCGCTTTTTTCTGCGGAATGGGTGGGAAACCTACGAACTTTCGATCTACAAAACTCCCGAAAAAGCTCTAGTTCGCCAGCTTGATTAGAGCCAGCTTGCGAATCGCCGCGAGATCCTTCTGAGCCTTCACCACCAGCCGAAGGCCGGTTCCCTCCGGGTAATGCGGTGCCTCGTCTATGAGTTTTAGAGTGGCTCGGCTCAGGTTGCTTTGCCGGGCTGCTGCGACCGCCTTATCGCCGAAGATGAACCCGGCGCAGAAGTTGCCAGAGTAAGGAGAGAGGTAGATGATATTCCTCTTCTTGACTTTGAGGCGGAGTGACCAGCCGGACTTGGAAGAGTAGGCCTTCCACTCCTGGCCAGAGGCTCCCTGCTCGGCGAGCCAATCGACCAGTTCTTTCCATAGCTCAGCAGTTTTGCCCAGAGCAGCGGCGACTTCTTCCGCTGTGGGCACGGTGGATTTGCCGATGAAAGCGTTTGGGTTATCCATCTTGCTCCTCGAATTGCTGGAAATAGTTTAGACCGTGAAGTTCGAAAGAACCCGGCGCAAGATCGCTGCTTGCTCAGCTGGTTCATAAAAGGGATGGTTGCGGTAGACGCTCGCGGCAGCCTCCATGTAAGCGTCGATGAGATCGGCAGACCGTTGGGCAGACACATCCTTAACTTTGCGGACATGGGCCTGGGTAAATTCAAGTTTGGAAGGGTCCACAAAGCCAGCCTGAATGAAAGCGCGGGTCTTGCGAGCACACTTGCAGTCATTGTCCGGGTTGACGAGGCTACAGTTGTCGCGCAGGTATTCTCCGAGATCTCGACGCGCGCGGGAGAGGATCTGGCGGAAGTTGGCAGGAGTGACTTCAACAATCTCTGCACCAACCTGGTCGCTGACCTGGAAGATCTCGCCGAGGATAAAGACAAGGCGCTGGCGGCCGTCGAGGCAGAGCAGGGTTCCGATCATGCAGTTGTTCCCGGTCTCTTCGGTCAGGATCTCGACTGGAATCGGTACAGTGCGCGGGTCGGGCGGGTCGAGATCCGGGACCTGGCGAAGTCCGGCCGATGCCACAGCAAAGGAGCAGATGGCCTCCGATGCGGTCCATTTGGGCTTTTTGACGCTTAAGAGATGGTTGACGGCGATGCGATAGAGCCAGGTGCGGAACTTTGCCTCGCCCCGAAATCCAGGGAGAGCCTTGATAGTTTTGAGCAGAATCTCCTGTGTGGCGTCTTCAGCGTCTGCGCGGCGATGAAGCATGCGGAGCGAGAGGTTGAAGAGCCACGGGAGATGGCGTGTGAGCAGGATTTCGAGTTGAGCGCGATCGCCAGCTCTGGCGCGGGTTGCCAGCTCGCCGTCCGGATCTTCGGCGGAGTCGTCAAGGAACGGGTTTGGAAGGACCGCTGGTTCTGATTGCATGGAAATGCCTCCAAAAGATAAGACAGCCGGGAGTCGGGCCTGTGACAGTTGTTGAAGAATCTCATCGAAGAATGTTGAAGGAATTGTAGATGCAAGGGGTAGGAATGTTCCACGTGAAACATTTTGGGAAGCTAGCCCAAACCGGGAAACGTTCCACGTGGAACAAAACCGCTCTTCTCCCATAATGGCTGTGGTTTCAAATCGGAACGGCCTCGCGAATCATCCGTATTTTCGAATCTTTCCGCCTCAAAATACGAAAGTTTTCCACTGTTCCAAGGTTTTTTCACTCTCAGCCCGCTGTTTGCCATCGCACCCGGAAGTCCTTATTCCGCACAGGTTTGCCAGTATTCAGTCCCATCTGGCACGGGGGGCTTTCCACAGCTTCGTGGGGTTCTCCACAGTGCAAGCGGCTATCCCAAAATCCAGCTTCCCGTTAGTCTGAAATCCCATGTGCAAGATAGTCGGCATTGTTAACCAAAAGGGCGGCGTTGGAAAAACCACCACAGCAATCAACCTGGCAGCCTGTCTCGCAATCGAGGGCCTGAGGGTCCTGCTGGTGGACTGCGACCCGCAGGCGAACTGCTCTTCGGGCCTCGGCTTTCAGCGGGACGACAACCGGCGCTCGATTTATGACGTGCTGGTGGGCGACGCCCCGGCTGATCAGGTGATTCTACCCACCGATATACCGCTTTTGTCCCTGCTGCCCGGTTCGAAAAACCTGACCGGCGCCAATATCGAACTGGCCGGGGCTGAAGACCGGGCTCTGCACCTGCGCCGCGCGCTGGAGCCGATTCAAGAGAGCTATGACCTGATTATTCTGGACTGCCCGCCCGCGCTCGATCTGCTTACTCTCAATGTTTTGAGCGCCGCAAGAACGCTGATTGTGCCCATGCAGGCCGAATACTTTGCTCTGGAGGGCGTCTCGGAGTTGATCTCGACGCTCGAGCGGGTGCGTGCATCCTTCAATCCCGAGCTCACGATTGAGGGTGTCTTGCTGACCATGTACGACGATCGCACCAATCTCGCCCAGCAGGTGACTGAGACGCTGCGTGAGTACTTCCGCGATCGGCTCTTCCATACCGTGATTCCGCGCAACGTCAGGCTGGCCGAAGCGCCAAGTCATGGCAAGCCGGTGGCGCTTTATGATGCGCGTTCGAAGGGAACCGAGGCCTATTTTGAGCTGGCTGGGGAGTTCCTGGCGCGCAACGGAATCGAGACTCCGCGCAAGAAGGGGCCGGTTGCCGTCGAGCCTGAGGCTAAGGCTCAGGTCGTGCCGAAGTCGTGAGCGCGAGTCTCGTTTTTGCCGCAATCATTCTTAAAAGCTCAGAAAAATGAAGACTTTAGATGCTCCGATTGCTTTTCGGAGACCGAGGATTATGAAGACATTGACCATTGCTGCACCTGACATCAAGCGCCGCGCCTTGGGCAAGGGCCTGGACTCTCTGCTGCCGCGTGTTCCGTCCGCGCCAACACCAACCTCCAAAGAGCCGGAGGGCGGCAAGCCGCTGGAGATCCCCCTCGAACAGATCGATCGCAATCCCTTCCAGACACGCAGCAATATGAACGAGGATCAGTTGGCTGAGCTGGCCGCCTCGATCACCGCGAACGGAGTGGTGCAGGCGATTCTGGTGCGCCCGCTGGCCAACGGCCGCTTTCAACTGATTGCCGGCGAACGGCGTTGGAGAGCCTCGGAGCTGGCCGGCAAGAAAACGATTCCGGCGATTCTGCGGCAGGTTTCGGACGAACAGGCGATGGAGATCACCATCGTCGAAAACCTGCAACGCGCCGACCTGAACCCGATGGAGCAGGCGCGGGCCTTTGAGCGGCTTTCGCGGGAGTTCCACATGACGCAGGAGCAGATGGCCGTGCGCACCGGCAAGGACCGAGCCTCTGTTGCTAACTTCTTACGTTTGTTAAAGTTGCCTCTATCTGTACAGACCCGCGTCGAAGTGGGTGAGCTGAGCTTTGGCCACGCGCGGACTCTGCTGGCCTTTGAGCACGCCGAGGAGATGGAGAAGGCGGCGAAACGGGTGATCGACCTTTCGCTTTCTGTTCGCCAAACTGAGACATATGTGCAGGGCTTGCTGCATCCCGAGCGCGCGATGAAAAAGGAGCCGAAGCCCGAGCCTCCGGTCGATCCCAATATTCGCGAGGTCCAGGAGCGGCTGCAACGGGCGCTTGGGCTGAAGGTCCACATCGAAGACCACTCCGGACGGGGCAAGGTGATTATCGAGTACGGAAAGCTGGAAGACTTCGATGCGCTGCTGGAGACATTGGCGGGGGAGTGAGGCTAGGGAATATAGAAAGAGACAGCCGCTAGTGAATTTCGATAGGGAGAATTGTTAAATCTGCTGGGCGGCTGGTGAAGCTTGACAAAGGCCGGAGCCATTAACGGCTTGTGTCAATGCACTTTTCTGGCTAAAACCATTCAACAAGTATTGATCATGAGCGTCGTCCCTCCGGGACTCGGCCTGTATATCTGGTATAGCCTACCCAACGCTGAAGCGCTGGGCTAACAAACACTGCGCCTCCGGCGCGACAGCATTTGCGCCGCATTAATTCCTCGACTCAAACAGGTCTTCTCCCCGCACCGATTCCCTTCACTTGCGCCTAACTCCACGCATCTAGAGTTACGAACTTACTGGTCGGCTTGTAGTGAGTTACTAACTTGTTGGCGGCGGAGATTGACGGGGCGCGGTGGGCGGTGGGGGTCAGGTGGCCGCCGTCGTGCAGGACGATGTTGGCGGCGAGGCCTCGGCTGGCTAACTTGTCGATGGTGTGGATGAGGCGGCTGGTGATCGCGTCGGCTGAAGGGTCTTCCCAGTCGGAGGTCATGGCGTTCCACAGGACTGGTGTCAGACCGAGTTGCTTTGCAATGCGCAGCACTGCGGGACGGCGCGCGCCAAAAGGCGGTCGGAAGAAGCGGACCCGAGCGCCGGTGATCTGCTCGATGGCCTGGCTGGTGCGGGAGAGTTCTTCTTCGATGCGGCTGGAAGAAGCAAGCGCGAGGTTGGGATGGTTCCAGGAGTGGTTGCCGATGAGGTGCCCGGCGGAGGCGATCTGGCGTACGAGCGCAGGCTCGGCCTGGGCGCGGCTGCCGAGCATGAAGAAAGTCGCGCGAACGCCGTGGCTGGCTAGAATATCGGCCAATTGAGGCGTAAAGGCGGGGTTGGGGCCGTCGTCAAAGGTGAGCGCAAGTTCGCCGGGTCGGGGCGGGGCGATGAGGGGCGAACCGAAGATCTGCGAAGCCGGCCACATGGCCGCATAGGCGCAACCGCCCGCCGCGAGGCCGAGCGTGGCTGCGGCGCCGAGTCCGACGGAGATTTCTGTGGCGAGCGGTGAGAGCATACTGCTTACCAGTTTGGCCCGCCGATGGTGGTGAGGGCAAGCGGAAGCAGGATTTGGCTCGGCAAACGCCCGATTCAGCGCGGAGTGGCGCGCAGGCGCTTGTTTTCGGCCTCTAGATCCGCGAGACGGCGACGCATGGGCTCCAGGGTTTTTGCCAACTCTGCTTCGGTGTAGCGCGGGGTAATGTGCTGCGGGCAATTCCAATCGAACGCCTCGACATGAATCAGCAAAGCTCGCTCGACGGGCGACTTTTCGCCTGGCATCCGCAGAGTTTCGATCCACTTCTGGGCCTCCGCATCTCCTTCATGGATTTTGACGAGGCCGAGAATCTTGAGGCGGCTTTGGCTTGCATAATCCATGAAGAATAAGGCGACGCGGTCGTCGTGTTGCAGGTTGCCGACGCTGATGTATTGCGTATTGCCGCGCAGGTCTGCAAAGCCGAGGGTTGCATCATCGAGCACGTGAAGAAAGCCACTTGGCCCGCCACGATATTGGATGTAGGGCCAGCCGGTTTCAGAGACCGAAGCCATGTAGAAGCCATCGCGTTCGCGGACGAACTCCTGCTCCTGCGGGCCAAGCCGGTCACCCAGGTTGGAAGACTGTTCCACACGCTCGTAGAGAGTGCGGCTGCCGTGTTTTCGCTGGTGTTCTTTGACGAGCGGAGTAAATGCGAGTTCTGCGAAGCGTCGGCCCATGGCTCTCCTTCCGCAGGTTCCGGATCTCATTAGGATGGCGGGAGAGACAGGATTGCTTCAGAAATCGCCGTGAGATTGAGGGTGGGGCTGGAGGCGTATACTCTGCTTGTTCGGGTCGCATCTTGAGTCGACGGAGCGGCACTGGAGGAAACAATGAGTCTTACCAACTTTCCTGGCGGCAGTCATCCCTCGCCGCAGGGCATTCCCACCACAAAAGTTACCATGCCGGCGCTGGGCGAGATGAAGCGCCAGGGCAGGCCTATCTGCGCGTTGACTGCGTATGATTATTCGACGTCGCGGCTGGCGGACGAGGCGGGCGTCGATCTGATTCTGGTGGGCGATTCGCTGGCGATGGTGGTGCTGGGGCACGAAAATACGCTGGCCGTGACCGTGGACGAGATGCTGCATCACACGCGTGCCGTGCGGCGGGCCGTGCGGCGGGCGCTGGTGGTGGCCGATATGCCGTTTGGGAGTTATCACGGCACGGTGGATGAGGGCGTCGCCAACGCGGTCCGGTTTATGAAAGAGGCGGGCGCCGAGGCGGTGAAGATTGAGGGGCCGCGCGTCGAGCTTGTGCGCGCGCTGAGCGAGGCCGAGATTCCCGTGGTGGGGCATCTGGGGCTGACGCCGCAGAGTATTCATCGCATGGGAGGCTATCGCGTGCAGGGCCGCAGCGCAGACGCGGCGTTGACGCTGAAAGCCGAGGCTCATGCGCTGGTCGAGGCTGGTGCTGGAGCGCTGGTGCTGGAAGGCGTTCCGCGCGAAGTGGCTGCGGCGATCACTGCTGAACTGCCGATTCCGACGATTGGGATTGGCGCGGGACCGGATTGCGACGGGCAGATTCTGGTCTTTCACGACATGGTGGGCCTGACCTTTGCGCCGCCAGCCAAGTTCGTGCGGCGGTACGCGGATGCGGGGGCGCTGATTCGGGGCGCGATTGAGCAGTATCGCGAAGACGTCGAGCATCATGCGTTTCCCTCCGATGAAGAAAGCTACCATCTGCCTGAGGCTGCGCGGCGGGCTCTCGAAACAACGAAAAAGACGGGGACGCTGAGACAAGTCTGATGGAGATTCTACGTACCGTTGATGAGCTGCGGCGGTGGTCGCGCAAAAACCGGAAGGACGGCAAGACGATTGGCCTGGTGCCTACGATGGGCGCGCTCCATGCGGGGCACGCTTCGCTGATTCGTGCGGCGGCGAGCGAGTGCGGCGCGATGGCTGTGAGCATTTTTGTGAATCCGACACAATTTGGCCCCAATGAGGATTTTGCGCGCTATCCACGCACGTTTGAGGCGGATTGCGCGCTGGCTGGAGCGGCGGGGGCGAGTGTGGTCTTCTCTCCTTCTGTGGAGGAGCTTTATCCGGCGAGCGCGACGACATTCGTTGAGGTTTCAGCCTTGAGCGATCGCCTGGACGGCAAGTCCCGGCCGGGGCATTTTCGCGGAGTGGCTACGGTGGTGGCCAAGCTGCTGATTGCCGCGGAGCCGGATCTGGCGTACTTCGGGCAGAAGGACGCGGCGCAGGTGGCGGTGCTGCGGCGGATGGTGGCGGATCTGCGGCTGGCTGCGGAGATTGTGGTCTGCCCGATTGTGCGCGAGACGGACGGGCTGACGCTGAGTTCGCGGAATGTGTATCTGAGCGCGGAGGAGCGTAAGCAGGCGCTGGTGCTGAGCCGCGTGGTCTGGCTGGTGGAGGCGATGGCGGCTGGCGGAGAGCGCCGCGCCGGCGTGCTGATCGAAGCTGCGCGGCGGGCCTTCGCAAGTGAGCCGGGCGTGCGCGTGGATTATGTCGAGCTGGTGGACTGGGCGACGCTGGAGCCGGCGGAGATGGCCGTGCCGGGGAGTCTGTTTGCTGTGGCTGCGTGGGTGGGCGCTACTCGGCTGATCGATAACTCGGTGATTGCATAAGCTCGACCGGATCAGTGGTCGCGCATCCAGTGTCGGAAGTACTGGTCGAGTGCGGCGAACGCAAAGAGCACGAGAGCAACAACCAACACAATTAGGTTTTGCTTTGCCCCTTTTGTTGCGGGATTTGCTGCATCAATGAGTACCAGAAGATAGTGGTCACCGCGGCTAAGTTTCATCATGGCTCGGTCCCAGATTTCCTCTTCAGGGCCGCCCTGTGCCCGCAAGCGGGACTGAATCTTGCCGGCAAGTCCACCAATTTTCTGCTCGTATTCGTCCTGATCGTAGTCTCTGTCAAACTCCGAGCTAACTTGCTTCATGTCCGGCAGGGTCCAACCGGTCTCGGTGAAGTAGAGCATCTTCCGTTCTACTTCTGTCAATGGAATGCCGTTGCGTTCAGCCTCTTCGACAATTTTTCCCGTGAGGTAGTCTTTTGCCTCGCGGATGGTTCTGAAATGCTCGCCTAGGTCCACCTTATTGGCCTCGGGTGTTCCCATGGGAGCTCTTGAGTGCGCGGAACTGTCTGCGGTCAGATCGGAATGTTTTCCAATCACTCGATAGTAGAGCCATACG
>Ga0302322_100000351_pt1 | contig 34961 bp, 21 predicted proteins | sample Fen_T0_2_FD_203757 | JGI IMG/M metagenome (GOLD analysis project Ga0302322, IMG submission 203757) | Peat permafrost microbial communities from Stordalen Mire near Abisko, Sweden - Fen_T0_2 | ecosystem: Environmental > Terrestrial > Soil > Wetlands > Permafrost | place: Sweden: Abisko...
TCCGTGGCTGGCTTGCTGACGAACCCGAGTTCCGCGCCTTGGGCGACGGCAAGCTTCTCGGTCGTGGCCGATCACTTGGTCGGAACCAGCGCGCTCACGCTGGTCACTTACCCGCGCTTCGTGACCGAGCCCGACGGCAAGAGGCTGCTGTTCGAGGCGCGCATCGGCGAGAGCGGCAGCGGCGACGAACGGCTTTGGGAGTACGACGCGGACAGCCACGGTTGGACGTCGATCGGTGAGTTCATCAACGGCACGGGCAACAGCATCAATGCCTACCCGCATGGCTTGGCCTATGCGCGCGGTGGCACGCGCCTGCACGTATCTTGGTGTTGGCGCGAAAGCAGCAACGCGGCCTCGAATCACGATTTACTTTACGCGTACAGTGACGACCACGGGCGGACCTGGAAGAACAACGCGGGCGCCAGCATTGCCAAGAGCGGCTCGTCGTCCATCACGCGGGACTCGGCTGGCATCGAGGTTTGGTCGATCGGACAGAACCGCGGCCTGATCAATCAAGAGCATATGGCCGTGGATGCGGCAGGCAGGGTGCACGTCTTGCTGTCACATCTGCCGGACGCGCAGGCTGACGACTCGAACTTCGACAACGCCCGCACCAAGAGCCAGTACTTTCACTACACTCGGGATGCGGCGGGAGTTTGGAGCCGCACCGCCATGACTTTCCCCGCGCAGGCCGCGTTCCGCGGCAAATTGGCGATTGCCGCGAGCGGTAACGTGTACGCGGTGTTGCCGGACTTGCGCATTGCTGCTGCCTCTGCCGCGCAGGGCTTCAAGTCCTGGTTGCTGCTCGCCAGCAGCGATGCCGGCAAATACTTTTCGGATCCTTTGATCGACACCGCTCGCCTCGCCAGCGAAGACACGCTATCGATCTTATACCCTCGCAAAAATTCGAGCGACATTTACGTGCTCGACTATCAAATCCGATAGCGACTTTCGTGCGCTTCGTGCTGGAGCACGGTTAGACCCGGGCGGACCAAGGATCGGGAGCTCTTCACGAAAGACCGTGAATTCACGGTGGTGGGAGACGAGTAATCGTCGTGCGCTTTCAGATCCGCGATTGGATCCGAATGAGCACTTCCGACCATCCGCGACTCGGATTCGAGCACTCGGGTTCGCCGGGCCGGAATCGGATCGGCGTGACGCCGGCAGCCAGGGCGGCTCCGACGTCACTCTCAGCGTCACCTACCAGGAACGAACGGCCCAGATCGACCGCGAGTTCCCTTGCCGCGCGCAGCAGCATTCCGGGGGCCGGCTTACGGCAGGCGCAAGCGTCCCACGGCGCGTGCGGACAGTAATACACCCCGTCGAGCGTGAGTTCTTCCTGGGCCAGCAAGTCCGTGAAGCGCTGATGCACGCGGGCGGCCTGATCGGGGTCGATCAGGCCGCGCCGGATCCCGGCCTGGTTGCTTACGAGGATTAGCAGGAAGCCGAGCTCTTTGAGCACGCGCAGCGCGGCGGCGGCGCCCGGGAGCAGCACCACTTTGTCCGGATCGGCGAGGTAGGGCTCGGGACGGATCAGGGTTCCGTCGCGATCGAGGAAGAGCCCTTGCTTCAAGGTTCGCCGCCGGCAGCGCGCTCCACAGAGCCGCTGGGTCGCGTGGCACGCTGGTAGAGAGCGTCCTCGATCAGCTCGCACCAGACGTGGCCGATCAGGATGTGGGCTTCCTGAATCCGCGCCACGCTGCTGGCGGAGACGCGAACCGCGAAGTCCGCCAAATCGAGAAGCGGACTCGGCTGGTTGGAGGTGAGCGCGACCACGGCGATGCCAAGCTCGCGCGCGGCTTCAACCGCCTTGAGCACGCTTGGTGAGCGCCCGCTGGTGCTGATGGCGATCGCCACGTCGCCGCGGTGCCCGAGTGCTCGGAGCTCCCGCTCGAAGACGTGCTCGAAGCCGAAGTCATTGGCGACGGCGCTCAGTGTGGCGGGGTTGGATCCGAGCGCGAGTGCCGCGAAGGGCGCGCGAGTCTCTTCGAAGCGACCCACGAATTCAGCGCACAAGTGTTGAGCGTCAGCGAAGCTTCCGCCGTTGCCGAAAAAGAACAGCTTGTTCCCCTCGAGCAGCGCGTGCTCGAGCAGACGCCCCGCGTGGAGCACCGCGTCCAGCTGGCCTCGGCGTAGGGCGTTGAGCGCGGCAATGGACGCATCGAGGCTCGATAGTACCCGCGCGCGCCGGGCGTCTGCCTCAGATCGAAGGAGGGGAGGAGCGGCCATCGGTGAGGGGACTCGGGTGGAGTAGGGTTTCACGGCCGCGCCAGCGCACGGAGCCGCGATGGATTGCAAAGTAGGCGGCCGTCAGCTGACCGGTGAGGATCAAGAGCGCCGAAAGCGGATAGAGTGGCAGGAACCCAAAACGACCGCGGAAGGCCGGGCCCGGAAACAGACTCATCACGAGCGGCACTGCGTAGGCTAACGCCGCGCCCACGGCGAGCGCCGGAGCTCCCAAATAGAGCGCTGCGAAAAGAACGCCCATGGGGAACCAGGTGAAGGCCGCCAGCAGTAGCGCGGCGAGGGTGCCGAGGTAAACGCTACTTTTGGGACCGCCGAGCAGCGCAGTGACGTTCTTTGCGATGCCGGTGACGAAGCCCCGAACCCCCCCGCCGTACACTTGAGCGCGCACCACTTCGCCGTAGGCGTGCAGCACATAGAGGCGCGTCCCGGTTTCGAGCAGGGCCGCCGCCATGGACACGTCAACCGGGATGCTGCGGCGGATCTGCTCGAAGCTGAAGCGCTCGAACACGCGGCGTCGGACCAGGATGAAGGGGCCATTGGCGAACGCAAACCGCGTGCTCTCGTCATTGGCGAACACCGGTGGGACCAGCGCGGCCGCGAGGTATTTGAACGGCAGCGCAGTCACCTCGACCCAGCTTCCGGCGCAGATGGTGTCGAGTAGGGTGAGGCCCTCGATTCCGCGCTGATCGAGCGCTGCGACCGCGCGCTCGATCACGTCCGCCGCCAGAGTGACGTCCGCGTCGATCATCAGCACGTACTCCCCGCTCGAAGCGCCGAGTGCGTGATCCAGGGCGTTCGGCTTGCCGTGCCAGCCCGGGCGGAGCTCGGGATGATGAAGCACGCGCACCCGCCGGTCGCGAGCGGCCGCTTCCTCCGCGACGCGGCCGGTGGCATCGGTCGAGTGGTCGTCGACCACGATGATCTCTAGGTTTGTCCAGCTCTGCGCAAGCAACGCCGTCAAGGTCGAGGCCAGATCGCTTTCCTCGTTCCGTGCGGGGATGAGCACCGACACGCAGGCTCGGTACGCCCCCGACGTTTCTGCACGACGCGGCAGCGGCGCCACTTTGCGATCCCAGGAACGACCTAAGCCGATCCCAACGGCCCAGAGCAGCGAGCACGCCCCCAAGAGCAGCCACCAAATCACCCCTAGACTCTTAATCTCAAATAACGATTCTGTCTACGTGTAGAGCGGAGGGGGCGGAACTGCAGTCAGGTTTCCGGGTGAACCGAAAGTCATTCTCCGCCGCTCAACACGGGTGAAGCAAAAATCATTCTCCGCCGGTCAACACGGGTGAAGCGACAGTCATTCTCCGCCGGTCAATATGGGTGAAGCAAAAGTCATTCTCCGCCGGTCAACACGGGTGAGGCGACAGTTGTTCACGCTGTGTCAAGGCGGGTGAACTGAAAGTCATGCTGCGTGGGTCAATGCGGGGTGAAGCGAACTTCATTCTTCGCCGGTCACTTGATGTGAACCGAAAGTCACTCTCGGTCTGCCGTCACTCCGAAGCGTTGTGCCGCAGGGGTGGGCGTGCCGACTCGCTCCGTCGGCCAGGAGACCGATGCTCAGCGGCTTGTTCTGATAGGAGCCTCATGATACCGACGCATCTGCGGTGTGGCGACTCGCTCTGAAGTCCTTAGTCCATGATCGAGCGCGCCTGGCGGGCTCGGTGCTCGGCATGACAATCGCGACCGTGCTCGCGTTCTCGGAGCTCGGAATCTTCGTCGGGCTCCAGGACTCCTCCTCGGCGATCATCGGACGAACGGGCGGTGACGTCTGGGTCATGAAGAGCGGCACCGCCTACTTCGACGCCGGAAAGCCGATGCTCGATGGGATTCGTCCGGCGCTCGCCGCTCACGCCTGCGTGAAGCGCGTGCGTGGAGTGGTCACCGCGTTCGTGACGGCGTTGACGGAGAAGACCAGCCCGGTGGGAGCCATGCTGGTCGGTGTAGAGACCGACCAGGCCGCCGTGGTTCCTTGGGAAATCGAGCGGGGACTGCCCTCGGATCTGAAACAGTGGCTCAACGTATCGGTGGACTCGCTCGACCAGCAACGGTTCGGATTTGCCGAATCCGCGCTGGGCGAGTCGTTCAAGATCCAAGGGCTCGATGTGCGCGTCAGCGTGGTCACGAAGGGCATCAAGGCCTTTGCCCTGAGCCCGTACGTCTTTGCCGACATCGAGAGCGCGCGGGCAATCGCCGGGCTCTCGCGCGGTCAGAGCTGCTACTGGATCGTGGATCTCGCCGATCCGCGCTGCTCGGACGACTTCCTGCGCTGGGTCCCGGAGCGGTTGGGGGCGCAGGGCGACGTGGAAGCCAAACTCACGAGCGTCTTCGAGCGTCAGTCACAGGAATTTTGGATGAGCGGATCGGGGGCGGGCATCGTGCTCAAGTTCGCCGTGTTTCTGAGCCTGGCCGTGGCGGCGGCGGTGGTGATACAGACGCTCAATGCCAGCGTGCGCGATCACGTCAAGGAGCTCGCGGCGTTGCTTGCGTTCGGCGTGACGCGCGCCCAGCTGATTCACTTCGTGCTGTGGCAAGCTGCGGGCCTCACGCTGCTCGGGGCGATCCCGGGCGGCTTCGCTACGCTGCTCGTCTCGCGTCTCGCTTTCGACGCTGGGATCCGCATCGCGCTTTCACCGGCAGTGTTCTTGCTCGGCGGCGCCGGACTGTGCGGCATCACCGCGCTCGCGGCCGCACTTGCCTGCCGCTCCGTGCTGCGCATTCCGGTGCGCTTGGTTTTCGTGTAGAGCATTCGCATGCAGCTCACGGCAGGAGCGGTCCTCGAGGCGGAGAACTTGTGGAAGACGTATGACACCTCCGAGCAAGAGTTCGTGGCTGTCCGCGACGTGAGCCTATGCATCGCACCGAACGAGCTCGTGCTCTTGATGGGTCCGTCCGGTTCCGGCAAAACCACGCTAATTTCCATGCTCGCGGGGCTCGTGCATCCGAGCTCCGGGCGCGTCGTCCTTTGCGGCGTGGAGCTCGGGCGTGACGAATTCGAGCTGTCGATGTTACGCCGACGGCACATCGGTTTCGTCTTCCAGAATTACCATCTCTTTCCCGCGCTCACCGCGCTCGAAAATGTCTCCGAGATTTTGGGGCTGCACGGTGTGCCCCGCCGTGACGCGCTCGAGCGGGCACGCGCCGCCTTGGCCGCGGTGGGCTTGGCGGATCGGCTGCACCATCGTCCGGACGCGCTGTCCGGCGGGCAGCGTCAACGCGTGGCGATTGCGCGAGCATTTGCCAGCAATCCAGACCTCTTGATCGGAGACGAAGTAACGGCGGCGCTCGATAGCTTCAGCACCGAGCAGGTGATGCACTTCATGCGTGACTTCGCGGACCGCCGTGGAGCGGTGCTGCTCGTGACTCACGATCACAGGCTCGAGCAGTACGCGGATCGCATCGTTGAAATCGAGCACGGCCGCGTGACCTCGACCCGTCCGGGCCCTCGACGGCCTTCGCCGGTACCGGGGCTCGCGTGACTCGCCCGAGGAAGTTGAGCTTCGGCGTTGTCCTTCTGTTCGTGGTGGGGCTCGCCTGCTTCAGCGTTTATACGGCGCGAGCTCAAACCGTGAGCGTGCGCTCCGGCGCGATCGAGCGCAACGTGGGAGGCGCTGCCGTGGTAGTTCCGGCCGGTGGAATCGTCCATGTCCGCAATCGAGTGCCCGGCGTCATCCGCTCGCTCGAGGTGCAAATTGGCTCCCTGGTCGAGAAAGGTCAGCTGCTCGCGGAGATCGACCAGCCCGTGTTGGACGCACGCAAGCAGCGAGCGGAGGGGCAGCAAGCCGCGGCCGGGCAGCGGCTCAAAGGTGCTTCGCGGGCGGCACGCGCGCAGGAACGACAGATGCTGGAGTCGGATCTCGCGGTCGCCGAAGCCGAGCTCGCCGCTGCACGCGACGAGTTCGCTCGCTCCGAGAAGTTGCACGAGTCCGGCGTCGAAACGGACGCCAAGCGGAATGCAGACCAGCGCCGCGTGGAGCGCACGCTGGCGGAGGTGCAGAGCCGGCGGGCTCGCCTCAGTCTCAGCGGTCTTCAGCTCGCGGCTCGCCAGGCCGAGCTCGAGGCCGAGGCGCGCGCGGTCGACGGTGAGACGCTCGAAGCCACCCTCACGGCGCTGATGTCCGAGGTGCGGGCGCCGGTCGCCGGACGGGTGGTCGCCGTGCACGTCGCGCCGGGAGACGTGGTGGATACTTTCGGCGGCGCAATGCCGGTGATCGAGCTCGCAAATACCAACGACCTCGAGCTCCGATGCGAGCTCAGTCCGGCTGACGGAGGCGCGCTTGTGCCGGGAGCCGAAGCCGAAATCTACCGTCTGAACGGGGCCTCGCAGACTTCCGTGGGTAGCGGCGTGATCACGCGGCTTGCCCCGAGCCTTACCGACCGCTCGATCGGCAGGCCAGAGCCATACTTGCCGAAGGTGCGAAACGTCTGGATTCGCCCGCAGTGGACGATTGGATTACCGGCTCTCGGTGAGCAGTTCGAAGTCCGAGTTCGGCTGTCTCCGGCGTACCGCGATGCGGTTCTACCGCGCGAAGCCGTGGAGGTGCACGACGGCTCCGCGAGCGTGCGGCAGCATTGGGGGCCGTTTCCGCTGCGTCGGCGAGTAACGCTCGGCGCAGCGGACCGCAAGTTCGTCGAGGTGATCGGGCTTGCCCCCGGGACGAAGGTCTTGGTGGACAACCGATGAGAGCCCAGCGAAAGGTGCCGGATGGGCCCTGATTCCAGCAAGCTTCGACCATGCTGGTGACGGCTCCGTTCTATCGGAGGAGCTCGAAGAGAGACGTCAAGTGCTCGGGCCGCAGCATCGAGAAGTGATCGCCGCCGCTCTTCACCTCCATCAAGTTCGCACACAGCGAGGCCCACGGCTCGGGTGATCCAGCGCCGCTCGGCCTGACGAGGTACGTGCGGCCCGCGTAAGCGCCGAGCGTGTAGGCGCGGCTGAGCTCGAGATGAGCGAAGCCGAGCGCGGTGGCTTGCTCGAGCCATGCCCCAGGTTTCGCTTCGCCTCCCGGCGGGAAGCGCCCGAGCGCGCCGAAAGCCGCGAACAGCGCCGCGCCCCGCCGCGCCAGCGTCTCGACATCGTCCGTCGGCAGCATGGGATCGAGCAGCACCAGCGTGATTCGGTCGAGGCCCCTGCGCGCGAGCTCGCGAGCCATTTCGTACGCAACCAGTGCGCCGAAAGAATGGCCGGCCAGGAGCAGCGGACTCGAGCTTCCGAGCGAGAGCGCGCGATCGAGATAGATGCGAGCCATCTGCTCGATGGTGCTGGGCACGACCGCGTCCGGCTCGAACGCGTAGAGCGCGCCCTCTCCAGGGAAGCTCCGCGCGAGGTCGCGGAAGGCGAGCGCGCTGCCGCCCGCAGAATGCACGAAGAAGCTTGCTCCCCCCGCGCTGCCATTTCTGAGCGCGACGATCCCCGAAGCCGCTCGCTCGGGCTCGCGCAACACCTCCGCCAAGCGCTCCACGCTGATCCCCCTCGCAAAGAACTCGAGCGGAAGCCTGCGTCCGAACCTGCGCTCCAAGCGCGCGAGTAGCTCCACCGCGAGAATCGAATGCCCGCCGAGCTCGAAGAAATCGTCGCGCACGCTGAGCGCCGGCACGCCGAGTAGTGCCTGCCAAAGAGACAAGAGCTCCTGCTCGAGCTCGTCGCGCGGGGGCGTGCGGTCGGTCGTGCCGTGTGCGGGGGCGCTCTTGCGCAACTGGCTGCGGTCGAGCTTGCCATTCGGCGTGCGCGGCAGCGCATCGACGAAGTCGATCAAATCAGGAACTAGGTAGTGCGGTAGGCGCTCGCCGAGCAGGCGGCGCAGCTGGCCGGCGTCCGCCCCGCCGCTCGCCCCCACGACGAAGGCGGCCAATCTTTTCGCCGAGTTCGCGTCGTCAATGGCCACCACCGCGGCGTCCGTGACGCCTGAAAGTTGCTTCAGCGCCGACTCCACTTCACCCGGCTCGACGCGATGACCACGGATCTTCAGCTGATCGTCGCGCCGGCCGAGGTACTCGAGCTCGCCGCTCGGCAGGAAGCGCACCACGTCACCCGTTGCGTAGGCGCGCTCGCGGGCGCCGCCGAGTTCGAGCTCGAGGAAGCGCTCGCGGGTGAGCTCGGGACGCCTAAAATACTCGCGCGCGACGCCCTCACCCGCGATGAAAAGCTCGCCCGGCACGCCAAGCGGGACTGGCTGCCGCGCGTCATTCAATACGTAGACGCGCTGGTTGGGCAGGGCCCGGCCGATACTGATGCGCTCATTTGCCCGCACCTCGCCGAGCGTCGACCAGATGGTGGTTTCGGTCGGACCGTAGACGTTGAACAGCGTGCGACAGCGCTCGAGCAGGGCCGCCGCGAGTTCGAGCGGGAGGGCTTCTCCCCCCGACATCAACCTGAGGTGGCGGCCACCGCGGAAGCCGGCATGCAGTAGCACTTGATACAGTGACGGCGTGGCCTGGACCAGGTCGGCCCCGCTCTGGTCCAGGGCTTCGGCTAGCCGCTGGGGATCGCGTAGCAAGCCGGAACCGCCGATCTCGACGCAGGCTCCGACGCAAAGCGGCAAGAACAGCTCGAGCACGGAAATGTCGAAAGCAATACTGCTCAGCGCAAAGAGCTTTTGACCTTCACCGAGGGCGATGCGCTCGTTGATGCCCAAGAGCAAATTGACCACGGACGCATGTTCCACCACGACGCCCTTCGGCTTACCGGTAGAGCCCGACGTGTAGAGCACGTAGGCCGCGCCACCCGGCTTTTGCGCTGCAAGTGTAGTGCGCGTTGGCAAGCCCGTATCGCGCAGTACGGACTCCGGCAGCTCGAGCGCGCGTTCGAGAGCTCGCGGAAGTCGTGAGCGCGTGCCCGCGTCGGTGAGCGTGAGCGCCACCTCGGCGTCCTCGAGCACGAACTCGATGCGGTCGTTCGGGTAGCTGGGATCGAGCGGAACGTAAGCGGCGCCGCGGCTCCAGACAGCGAGCAGGGCCACCAGGAGCAGCGGTGAGCGTTCGAGGCAGACCGCGACGCGTGCGCCGGGCGTGACGCCCGCGGCCTCGAGCAGCGCCGAGCAGCGGATGGCCGCCTCGCGCACCTCGCGGTAGCGGTACATGCAGCTGCCGAAGTACACGCAAGCGTGCTCGGGGACACGGCGGGCAGTGCTCTCGAAGAGCTCCCAGACCGTGACCTCGGCCTGGAACGCGCTCGCGGTTTCATTGAAGCCGTGCAGCCGCGCGAGGTCGCGCGAGGTCGCGCGAGCGACCTCGCCGAGCGGCGCATCCGGGGTGCTCGCCGCCCGCGCGAGCAACGTGACGAAATGCTCGCGCATGCGCTCGATGGTCGAGGGCTCGAAGCGGTCCGCGTCGAACTCGAATAGCCCGTAGAGCGCCTCCCCACTCTGCTCCAAGGTCAAGCTGAGCTCGAACTGGGCGGCGCGGCGCGGCGCGCCGGCCGCTTCGAGCGTCAGGCCAGCGAGCTTGAGCTCTCCCCCCTGCTCGCCGCCAAATAGGCGCACCGAGCCGGCTGCCTCCGCGTATTGCGCGCGCTCGAACATGAAGGCAGCTTGAAATATCGGGCCCTGGCTGCTCCGCGCGAGCCGAAGCCGCTCCACTAGCAGAGAAAACGGATAATCTTGGTGATCGAGCGCTTCGAGCACCGTGCCGCGAACCTGTCGGACGAAGTCGCGAAAGCTCAGTGCCGAAGTCAGCTGGGAGCGATACGCGATCATGTTGGCAAAATAGCCGACTACCTCCGAGTACGCGCTCGGGCGTCCGGCCACGGGCGCGCCGACCAACACCTCGGATTGCGCGCTCCATGCGCCAAGAAGCAGCTGATAGGCCGCGAGCAAGACCATGAACAGGGTCGCGCTCTCTGCCTTGCCGAGCACGCTGAGCTCGCGTAGGAGCGTCGCATCGATCCAGAATCCGTGGATGGCGGCGGCGGGAGCGAGCGCCGCGCTGCGCGGACGATCATGCGGTAAGGAGAGCACTGGGAGTTCGCCGGAGAGCAGCCGCGACCAGTAGCGCCATTGTCGCTCGCCCTCGGGCCCGGCGATCAACGTCTTTTGCCATGCCACGAAGTCGCGATAACGGGCGCTCGGGGCCTCGAGCTCGAGGCTCTTGCCCAGGCGCTCGGCTTGGTAGAGCTCGCCGAGCGCCCTTAAAACCAACGAAAACGACCAGTAGTCTCCGATGAGGTGATGAACCGTCAAAGACAAGAAGCTCTCGTCCCGTCGCGCGTACAATGCCGCGCGAAATAGTGGCGCACGCTCGAGCTCAAATGGTGCTTGAGCCTCGCTCGCGAGCGCGCCTGCGAGGCGCTCCGCGTCCAATGCGGAGGCGTCGAACTCGCGGAGCTGGAAGGCGAGCTTCGGCTCCACCTGCTGACATGGCCGGCCGGCGCGCTCGATGATGCGCGTGCGCAGGCTCTCGTGGGCGTCCACGAGCGCCTGGAGAGCGCGCTCGAGCGCGGGAGCGTCGACCCAGTCCCTGATCTTCACGGTCAGGTTCATGTTGTAAGCGTCGCTGGTCGGAGCGAGCTTGTGCAAGTACCAGAGCGCGCGTTGCCCGTATGAGAGATCCCAGCTGTCGCGCCCTTCGATCCGGTGCTTCAACAGCTCTGCCAAGCGGACGCGGCGCTCGTCCTCCGGAACAGCTTCCGCTCGTATGGTCTCGGCCACCCCGCCGAGCTCCAGGGCGGATTTCATCCCGCTGTCTCCTCTACCGAAAGTGCTCTAACGAACTGATCGACCTGCTCGCTCGACAGCTCGCCGATGCGCGCGAGCAAAGCCTCGGCTTCGACCGAGCTCATCGAGTTCTGCTGCATCCTGTCCGGAGCGAGTGGGGGAGCGGCCGAAATCGCGGACGCAGCTCGGCTGATCGTCACTTGCTCGTAGACCGCGGCGGCGAGCTCTTCCAGGGTGCTGCCTTGCACGAAGCGAGCAAGTGGCAAGCTCACCCCGATGCGCTGCTCGAGGCCGTTTCTGACCTGCAGCGCGCTGATGGAGTCCACGCCGAGATCGTGGAGACGCCCTTGTGGCGGCAGCTCCGCGGCCTCGACACCGAGCAGCTCGGCAAGCCGCGTGATGAGCTCGCCCAAGATGCTGGACTTGGCCTGTGCCGGCGGCTGCGTCGCCAGCCGTTCGGCGCGGAGCGCGCCGTCGTCGACTCTTTGCGCGGCAAGGCTCGCATGGAAGCGCTCGAAGTAGGGGGCGCTCGCGAAGCGCGGATACATGCGTCCGAGCTGCTGAAAGTCCAGCCGGATCACGCCCACCTGGGGTAGGTCACTGCCGATCAGGCGCGACAAAGCACGGGCGCCTTGTTCGACGCTCAATGAATCGATGCCGAAGGCCCTGAGCGCCTCGGAATAGCCGCCGCGTTCGGCTCCGCCGACGCTCGCCCATGGCCCCCAGTCGATGCTCAGCGCCGGCAAGCCCTTTTGCCGTCGATAGTGCGCAAACTGATCCAGGAACGTGTTGGCCGCGACGTAGTTGGCTTGGCCCGGCGAAGCCAAGAGCGCCGCCGCCGATGAAAACAGCACGAACAAGTGAAGTGGATCCCTTTCGGTCTCCAGATGCAGGTTCCACGCGCCCTGGAGCTTCGGCTTCAGCACTCGCTCGAGCTGGTCCGGCTGCATGTTGAGAATTGCGCTGTCCGCAAGGTCCGCGGCGCAATGCACGATGCCACGAATCGGGCCCAGCTCTCGTGCCCGGGACAGCATCGAGCGCAGCTCCGTGACGTCGCATACGTCGGCCCGAAACGTGCTCACACGCGCCCCGCGCTGGCGCAGCTCGGCCAGCGTCGCTTCGGTGCTCGGGTCAGGGGCGCGCCGGCTGAAGAGACACAAATTGCCTGCTCCAGCTTCGGCGAGCACGCGCGCTGTAACTAGGCCGAGCCCTCCGAGCCCCCCGCTCACGACGTAGCATCCGTCGGGATCGAGCCGACCAAGGGCAGGACGGGCTTCGAGCGAGCAGCGTTCGAGCCTTGCCACCAGGGTGCGCCCGGGACGGAGCGCGACTTGAGTTTCGTTGCCTTCGGCGTCGAGTGCCCAGCTCACCAGCCTGTCGGCGTGTTGCCACGGCTCGGAGTCGGGAAGATCAATCAGCAATGGACGCCATTCGGGGTGCTCTTCGACGAGCACGCGTCCAAAGCCCCAGCTTGCGCCTTGATTGGGCGCGACGGGTTCGCTTGCGTCGAGTGACTGGCTGCCTGACGTGACGATGACGAAGCGCAGTCCGCCGGAGACGCCTCGCCGCGCGAGCGCCTGCGCGAGCAACAGCGAACTGCTCGCGCCGAGCACGGCATTGCTCGAGAATCCCTGCGGCTCGCTGCGCAGCGGCCAGAGTTGGACGATTCCGGAAAGCCCGCGTGCCTGGGCCTCGCCGATCAACCGTTCGTAGGCCTCGGCATCGTGCGGTGGAAGCGCTGACTGCGGACCGCCGAGCGCTTGCCTAGCACCGGGGCGCACCAGCCAGCACTCCGCTCCGCGTGACTCGAGTTGTTCGGCCACGCGCTCGCCGACCCCGAGTCCGTCGTCCAGCACGAGCCATAGCCCGCGTGCGCTGACTGCTCCGTCCTCGTGCCGGGCGGCCTCGCTCCAACGTGGGGCGTAGTAGGCTTGGCGCAGGACTACGTCCGTCTCGTCGATCTCTCGCAGCGAGAGTCCCTCTGCCCGGCCGACCAGCTCTCCCGTTGACGTCTCGATCGAGAGTGAGCCCCGTGTGCTTGCCTCTCTCTCTGCATACACCCGGAGCTCCGCTGCGTTCGACATCGCTTCGGCATCCAGCTCGAGGCGGCCGAGCTGAGCCGCGATCGCGAGGCGCGGAACCGCGCCCCCCGCTTGCGCGCGCACCGCGAGCAAGACCTGAAAACAGGCGTCCAGCAGAGCTACTTCGCGCAGGGCTCGCGACAATGACCGCGAAGGCTCGAGCGCGATGCGTCCGACGGCACACCCGTCTCCGCAGAAGATCTCTTGCACGCCCGTGAAGGGCGCGGCGTATTCGGCCCCCAAGGAGCGCACGTGCGTGTAGTGGGCGATGCCCGCCACTCTGTGCAGGGCCGCCGGCTCGGTCTCGAGCGGCGGCGGCATGGACAACGCGCGAGATTCTGCCCGCAGTCGGCCTTCGGCGTGGAGCACGGGTTGCTCCGGGTCGGTAGCATCGAAGACGCGGAACGACGCGCTCCGTTCGGCCTCTCGTTCCACGCGCAGCTGGATCCGGCGCGGCCTGCTTTCGAGCACGAGGATCTTGGAGAAATGGACGTCGGCCAGGGTGACCTCGCTCGCGCCGAGCGCCTGTTTTCCGGCTAGCTGCGCGAGCACGAGGTAGCCCGCGGCCGGCAACACCGCGCTGCCAAACACCGCGTGACCGCCGAGCTCCGGAAGCTCATCGAGCCCGAGCTCGAGCTCGAAGTAGAACACGGCGGGTTCGGACGAAGGGCGAAACGGGCGTCCAAGTTCGAGTCGGCCCCTGCTCGCAGGCTTCGATGTCTCGGAGATGCCCGCGCTCCAGTAGTGCTTGTGCTCGAACGGATAGCGCGGCAATGAAACCCAAGGATCGGTGACGTTCGGGTAGAGGGCTCGAAAATCGATGCCCACGCCTTCGGAGTAGAGCACGGCGATGGTTTCGAGCAGCGCCAGCCGTTCCGCGCCCTTGCGCAGAGCCGCAACAGCCGTCACGCGGCGCTTGACCTGGCGCGCGTTCTGGATGACGAACGGCGTGAGCATGGGTTGCGGGCCGATTTCGACGAACAGCTCGGCGCCGTCCAGCGCGGCTGCCTGAATTGCCGAAGCGAAGAGCACGGGCTCGACCACGTTGCTCGCCCAATGCTCGGCGTCGAACTCGGAGCCGGAGGCGCGCCGCCCGAGCGTCGTGGAGTACACGGTCGAGCTCTCGGCTTTGGGCTCGATGAAGGTCAAGCGTTGGCGAAGCTCGGCGCGCACCGGCTCGATCAGCGGCGAATGACCGGAACCTTTGAGCTCCACGCGGCGCACGGTGAGCCCGAGCGCGCTGATTCGCTCGAGCACGCGGGACAGCGCCTGCGCTTCCCCAGAAAGCACCGAAGCCTTGGGCGAGTTATGGACGGCAACGTTCACCAGAGGCTCCCCGGCGAGCACTTCCGCGAGCTGCTCGGCGGATGCTCGCACCATGGCCATCGCCCCGGTGAATCCAGCAACGTCGCTAAATGACTGCATGGACTCGGCGCGGGCAATCAGGAGCTTCACGGTGGTTTCGAGGTCGAGCACTCCGGCGGCCCACGCTGCGCTCACTTCTCCCAGGCTATGACCGACGACCGAACTCGGTCGCACGCCGAAACTGGCGAGCGACTCCGTCACCGCGAAATGGAGCGAAAATTGGAGTACTTGAGCCCAGAACACCTCGCGAGCCGGGGCAGCGTCCGCGCGAGGAGCTTCGGAAGCATCGCGCACTTCGGGATCACCGAGCACGGCGGGCACGATCGAAAAACCCCCCACCCGCCGGAACACGGAGTCGAGCTCCTCAATTGCGCGGCGGGCGGCGGGCTGACTCCGAAACAGCTCTTGCGCCATGCCGGCGTAGTTGCCGCCCTGACCTGAGAAGACGAAGGTGACGCCGGGGGGGCGTCTACGCTCTCCGCTGAAAACGTGCGCGCCGGGCCGCCCTGCGGCGAGACTGGCAAGTCCTCCGCGCAGATCCTCCAACGAGTGCACGACGAGCGCGCTGCGCCAGCGATGATGCGTGCGCCGCATGGCACTCGAATGGCACAGCTCGAACAGATCGCCCCCGCCTTGCACAACGAAGCGCGAGAGGCTCGCCGCGCTCGATACGAGAGCGCTCTTCGTGCGCGCCGATAGCGTAAAGATCAAGGGCAGAGCGTGCTCCGGGCGCGTGAGCGAGCGCGGTTGCCCTTCAGCAACCACGACATGCGCGTTGGTGCCGCCGAAGCCGAAGCTGCTGACGCCCGCCACGCGGCGCCCGCCGTTTGGCCACGGACGCAGCTGCTCCACCACCGCGAGCTTCAGCTCCTCGAACGAGACGTGCGGGTTTGGCTGTGTAAAGTGAAGCGAAGGCGGGAGCTCGCGCCGTTCGAGCGCGAGTATGGTCTTGACCAGGGACACGACGCCTGCGGCAGCCTCGAGATGACCAAAGTTCGACTTCGTCGATCCAATGAGCAACGCGTGCTCGCGCTCACCCTCCGCAAACACGCTGCCGAGCGCACGTAGCTCAATCGGATCACCGAGCCGCGTTCCCGTACCATGGGCCTCGACGTAAGCGACTTCGCGTGGCCGGATAGCCGCACGCTCCAGCGCGCTGCGGATGACCGCGGTTTGCGCGGCCGCGCTCGGAGCGGTCATTCCGTTGCTCTTCCCGTCTTGGTTCACCGCACTGCCGAGCAACAGCGCGTACACGTGATCGCCGTCGCGCTCGGCGGCGGAAAGCGGCTTGAGCGCGAGCACGGCTGCTCCTTCGCCGCGCAGCACTCCGTCGGCCGCGGCGTCGAACGGTCGGCATTGGCCAGCCGTGCTGAGCGCGCCGACGTAGGCAAAATGCGTATTGAGATCGGAGCTCAAGATCAGGTTCACGCCGCCCACGAGGGCCATGGAGCACTCGCCGGCGCGAAGGCTCGCGCACGCAAGATGCACCGCTACGAGCGATGACGAGCACGCGGTGTCCACGGCCACGCTCGGGCCACGCAGGTCGAAGAAGTAGGAGAGCCGGTTCGCGGCGATGCTGAAGGCCTTGCCGGTCGAGAAGAAGACGTCCGTGCCCATCGCGCCGCTTGGGTGTAGGCGCGCATAGTCATTCGTGGAGATTCCGACGAACACTCCGACGTCTGCGCCTGCGATACGAGCGGCGTCCACGCCCGCGTCCTCGAGCGTATGGACGCTGAGTTCGAGTAGGAGCCGCTGCTGCGGGTCCATGCTTCGCGCTTCTTCGGCGCTGATGCCGAAGTAGTCCGCGTCGAAGCCGCTGACGGCATCGAGAAAGCCACCGCGTCGGGGGTCGGGCTGCCCAGGGGCAGGCTCGAGCTCGAGAGCATCCGGCCAGCGATTCGGCCCGATACTGCCGATGCCGTCGACGCCGGCGCGTAGGTTCTTCCAGAACTGCTCGGCATCGGCGGCGCCCGGTAAGCGACAGGCAAGGCCGATGACCGCGATCGGCTCCAGCGGCGCGGGGTGCCCAGCCGGCCGCGCATCGGGCTCTGGCGACGCTCCGCCGAGCCGCGCGAGCACGCCATTCAGGTTCGAGCATTCGTAGAACAAAGTCGGTGAGATCTCGCGGTTCAGGAGTTCCGAGAGCTCCCGCGCGAGCTCGACAGCGTGCATGGAACTCAAGCCCAAGCTCGAAAGCGGCGCTTCTAGATCGACGGCCTCGAGCTCGATCTGGCAACGCGCCGCGACCCGCTCGATGACCTTTTGCTTCAGCTCCGGCCGAACACCGAGCCCAGGCGGCCGCGCTGCCGCACTCGCTGGACGAACGCGCTCGTGACGAGGGCGCTCGCGGCCGCGAAGCTCGCCAAGGCTCAGCAATTCGCGGCAGCGTGCACGCTGCACCTTGCCGCTGGTCGTGCGCGGGATCTCGCGTTCGAGCACGAGCTCGATGCGCGCGGCCTCGACTTCGTGGTGCTCGCCGACGGCGCGCGCGATCGCCAGCGCATAGCGCTCGAGCGCGTCCGCGTCCACCTGGCGGTGCGTTTCGGCGACGACGGTGAGCTGCTCTTTGCCGTCGACGTCCATGGCGAACGCGGCCACCCCGGCGAAGCGGAGATCCGGATGCGCCGCGACCACCGTGGCCTCGATGTCGTCGGGATAGTGGTTTTTGCCATCGAGGATGACGATGTCCTTGATACGTCCGGTGACGTAGAGCTCGCCATCGATCACGACGCCCAAGTCCCCAGTGCGTAGGTAGGGGGCGCGCGCCAGCGCCGACGCGCTCGCGCCGCCGTCCTCCGTCTCGGACAGCCGAGCCCGGAAGGTGTCCTCGCTCAACTCCGGACGACCAAAATAGCCGGCGGCCACGCACGGGCCGGACAGCCAAATTTCCCCCACCGAGCCTGGTGACAACGGCCGCCGCGTCTCGGGGTCGACGATGCGAAGCACGCTGTCGGGTGCGGGAACGCCGCAGCTCGTCCATTCGCTCGCGATCTCCCCGGGCGCTGCAGCACGCGCGCTGCCGAGGCCGAGTGCGCGCGTCGACAGACGCCGGGTCGCGACCTCCCCCAGCCGTCCACTGGCGTACAGCGTGCCTTCGGCGAGGCCATAGCAAGCGAGGAACGCATCACCGCGAAATCCGCACGGCGCGTAGCGAGCCGCGAAGCGGCGGAGGACGTCCGCCCGCACCTGCTCCGCGCCGCAGAAGGCGTAGCGCCATTCACGCAGGTCGAGCCGCTCGTAATCGGCCACCTCGAAGCGGTCGATGCAGAGCTCATATGCCGAGCTCGGGCCGCCGCTCAAGCGCGCGCCGTAGCGGCTGCAGGCCTCCAGCCACAACCGCGGACTGTGGATCAGCGTCTGCGGGCTCAAGCAGACAAGGTGCGCTTGCGTGTACACCGCGTGAAGTACGTTGCCGATCAAGCCCATATCGTGAAAATGTGGCAACCATGAGACGATCACGTCCCCCGGCGACAGCTGGACGACGTGGGCCACCGCGGCCGCGTTGGCCAACAGGTTCGCGTGCGTCACCATCACGCCCTTGGGCGTGCTGGTCGACCCCGAGGTGTACTGGAGTAGCGCAAGCTGGTCGGAGGCGGGAGCGCGTGAGGCTAGCCCGAGCCCGCCTCGCTCCGCCGTGTCGAGGTCGAAGAAGGGGAGCCCGAGCAGCGATTGGAGCTCCGGCTGCGAGCGGTGACGCTGGATGAGCTCCGCCGTGACATGCCGGCCGACGATGGCGCTCGCGCCCGCATCCCGCGCTACGGCCGCGACGCGGGTGAGCCGCGGCAGCGCGCGGCCAGCCAGCGGAACCGGCAGCGGAACCGGCACGCACCCGGCGAGCCAACACGCAAACAGCGCGACCGAAAATTCGACCCCGGGGGCGAACAGCACGAGCACCCGCGAGCCCGCTTCGAGGTCGCTGAGCAACCTGGCGGCGCGTCCCGCTCGCTCGGCGAACTCGCTTCGGGTAACTTTTGCTCGCTCGTCGAGCTTGGTATCGAGGAACGTGAGCGCGAGAGACTCCGGATGGTTCGTGGCATCCGCAAGCAACACGTCGACTAAGGTCCGAGCACGGCGCGTATTCATAGGAGTCGTCAACGACCTCCGATGGGTCCTGGATCCGAGTCGCGCTGACCTCCCTCGTGCTCTGGCCCAGCCGTTGTCGGCGCTGCGGGCCGGAAGGTCTCCTTCTCGCAATGGCGGCCCAGGAGCGCTAGGCCGGCGGCCAGGAGCGGGGAGCACGCGACCGACATCGAGGCCATGGCGATGGAGGCGGCAGAGCACGCCGCGAACGCGAACGCTCGCGTAGCGTCCATCGGCACGTTCCCTGGGGGAATGCCCAGCTCTTGGCGAACCGCGCGCAGCGGACGCGCCAAGAGCTCCGCGTTCACCGGCTTGCCAAACAGGTTTTGCGCGCCGAAACCTCGCGCAAACGCACGAGAGGTGCGACGAGGCGCAATCACGAGGCCGACCGCGATCGCATGCAGATTGATGAACCACGGCTGCCAGCGGAGTCCGCAGCCCGATGCAACCTCCCAGGCGGCCATCTCCGCCTCACCTCGCAGGGTTGCGTCATAGCCGGTGAGCGCATGGTGCAGGTCATGCTGGGCCACCACCTTGCGCCTCGCCGGGATGTTCGGCAGCGGCAGCTGGAGCGGACCGAAACTCACGCTGACCCACGGGTCATCGTATCCTCCGTGCGCGGGGATGCCGGCAGCTGCGAAGTAACGCGCGCGCGCGTATTCGAGCGTGTCCAAATCGACCTCCAACAGCCCCTGAGCTAGCGCCGAACCCATGTAGCACCTGGCTCATGCGTTAATACTTGCCGCGGCTCTTGCTGTCAATCGTTGCACACATTCGTGTTGGTTCATGACTAGCTCTTCATGCAAGCGTTGCAATTGCACCATCGCTGAGCGCGCTTATCGCTGGTTACTTGCTTGATGTGCAACCAGGTCGCCACGTCCTGGCACATGACTGGATCTTCATGCAAGCGTTGACGCGTTGAAGCGGAGCACCGGTGAGTGTGCTCGCCTGCGGGCGCTGAAGGGCGTCATTTCCGTGCAAATCCCCGGTTGATGAGCGGGCGCGAGACGCGTTGCTCAAGCCCGTAGCTCTTTCAAACCGCATCACCACTTCATTCCCGTGAGTGCGTTCGGATTCACGATACCGAATGCGGCATATTAAGAACCCTTCATGCTGAGTCAGTGACTGGTCACATGTGTTCGTGGAGTCCAGTGCTTGACGATCATTCTCTGGCGTGAGACAGTCCACCTGTCGTGGCGGGTGCATGGGCTCGCCATGGGGTTGTTGTGCGCGCAGCGCGCAGGGCCTTCGTGACAAGACACCAAGCGAGAGTCTAAGTTGAAAAACGCAGGCTGGGCCCGATTTGGAACGCTTATCCGTAGAGACTGGTGGGCTCGACGCGGGTTAGTGACGTGAGGGTGCTCGGGATGGCGGGCTTGAACCATGATCCGTCCGTGGCTCTGCTCGAGGACGGGGTGATCAAATTCGCTATCGAAAGCGAGAAGGTCACGCGCCACAAGCACGAGACCGCCGTCGTTCCGGAAGCGGTGATTCGCTATGTGCTCGAAGGCGCCGGGGCCGAGCTCGACGACATCGACGTCATCGCCACCAACTGGGACGCGGGGCCGCTGGCGAACGGCCTTTATTTAGCGCAGCTCAAGGCCTTTGCGTCACGCGCTTGCCTACCCGCTTCGTGGATCGTGACGCTGGTCTCGATCGCTGGCTCGCACTCGCGAAGTTACCTGCGTCAGTTCTTGCCGCACGTGCCGAAGGTCGCGGCGATTCGCCATCACCTGGCCCACGTCGGCAGTTGCTACACGCTGTCGCCGTTCGACGAGGCGGTGGCGGTCGTGTTCGACGGCTCGGGCGAACTCGAGTGCACGTCCATCTACCGCTGCGCCGGCAGGAAGGTGAAAAAGCTCTACTCGATGGACCTGCCGCTCGACTCGCTCGGACACGTGTACACGCTATGCACGGTGCATTTGGGCTACGCGCGGCTCGGGGACGAATACAAGGTGATGGGCCTCGCCGCCTACGGCGAAGAGCGTAAGGAGTTCGCCGAGTTTTTCGCGGAGCTCATCGCGCTTTTGCCGGATGGCCGTTATCGGATCGATCGGCGCTTAGCGGGTGACTTGGCGAACGGTTCGTTCCGCTTTCCGCCGGCCGCGCTGCGCCGCGTCTGCCAGCCGCGGCGTCCCGCGGACGAGTTCACGCAGGAGCACAAGGACTTCGCGAAGAGCCTGCAACTCCGGATCGAGGCGGCGATACTGCACGTACTTCGGCATGCCGCTCGAACGACGGGCGCGAAAAAGCTTTGCCTAGCCGGAGGAGTCGCCCTGAACTGCGTCGCCAATGGCCGGGTCGTCGAAAAGCTCGATTTCACTGACGTCTTCATCCAACCCGCTGCGCATGACGCCGGCACATCGCTGGGTGCGGCCGCGTATTACAGCTATCACGTGGCGGGCGGTGTTCGCCCGACACCGTTTCGCTCACCCTATCTCGGCCCCGCCTTCGATACCGCGACCATCCGCTCGGAGCTGACTCGTTGCAGAACGCCGTATCGCGAGCTCGCGGACCCGGCGCTGGCGGGAGCCGAACAGCTTGCCCGCGGCAGAGTGCTCGGTTGGTTTCAGGGGCGAGCCGAGTTTGGGCCGCGCGCGCTCGGCAATCGCAGCATCCTCGCCGATCCGCGCTCGCCCGCGATGAAGGAGCGGGTAAACCAGCTGGTCAAAGAGCGCGAATCGTATCGCCCCTTTGCCCCGGCATTGCTTGCCGAGTCGATGGCGGACTACTTCACTTTCATTCGCGACAGCCCGTATATGCTGCTCGCCGGCGCGGTGCGCAGCGACCGACGCGCGGATCTCGGCGCGGTAACGCACGTCGATGGCACGGCTCGCCCCCAGTCCGTGCACTCGGACCTAAATCCTCGATTTCATGACTTGATCAGCAATTTTCAGCGCTTCACCGGCGTGCCGGCGGTTCTGAATACGTCCTTCAACGTGGCGGGTGAACCGATCGTGCTCTCGCCGTCCGACGCCCTACGCTGCTTCTATGCGAGCGGCCTGGACGCGCTGATCTTGGATCGCTTCCTCGTAGAAAAGTCCCCGAACCAGGAGGCTTTCGCGGACCATGCCTGAGCTCGAGCTTCCGTGCATTCGGGTGGTGATCCCAGCGCTGAACGAGGAGCGGTCGATCGGCGATGCGCTCGCGGCGCTCGCGGCGCAAGAGTATCCGCGCGATCGCTATGAAGTGATTGTCGTCGTAGATTCGAAGACGAGCGACGGTACGGTCGGAATTTGCGAGACCTACGGAGTAAAGATCCTGGTGGACGCCGAATGGCACACCATTGGTGGCGCGACCGATCTCGGCTTTCGGTACCCCGGTGAGCCCGAGGTACTGGCGAGCACCCATGCCGATACACGCCCTTCCAAGGACTGGCTGCGGACCATCGGCCGCGCGCTCGCGGGCGGGTCGGGCTACGACGGCGTGGGCGGGCCGCTCCACGCCAGAGTCGAAGACGGGCTGATGCCGGAGTTCGCATACGGCTTTTCCAACGTCGCCAACGAACTCATGGGCAAGCTGCTCGGGCGCAGCTATTTTGCCGGGCCGAACTACGCCTACCGACGCGAAGCGTACCTCCGCGTGGGCGGACTCAATCGCGAGCTTCTCGCCGGGGACGACAACGACCTCAGCATCCGCATGGGGAAGGCCGGGGCGCGGCTGCTCTACGAACCCAAGATGCGGGTGTTTACCTCGAGCCGCCGGTTCGACGAGGGCTACCTGCACACGCTCGTGACCTACACCAAGCTGTTCATCGCTACGAACCTCGGCAGAGGCTCGCACCGATTCAAGCACGTTCGCTGAGGAGAACCCACGTTGGCAGACGCTCGAGAACGCATCGCGGTGGTCGTCACTACCATTTCCAGAGGCGAGTTTTTGCGCGCCTATGCGGCGGCCATACGCCAGTACGCAGGGCCGGAGCACGTGACGCTCTACGTGGTTGGAGATCTGAATACGCCTGCGGAATGCAAACTTGCGGCTGGCGCGCTCGCACGCGAAGGCATCGACTGCCGTTACCTGGACACGGAGCTACAAGCAGAAGTGCTGCGGCCCTTTCCGGAGCTGTCGGCACTGATCCCGTACCGCTCGGACGCTCGCCGCAACGTGGGCTACCTGGCCGCGTTTCGCGATCGCAATCGAGTCATCGTCACCGTGGACGACGACAATTTCCCCATTGATCGGAGCCCATTCTTCGCCGAGCACGGCCTCGTCGGCGGCGAAGTCGAGCACGTCGAAGGCATCTCCGATACCGGATGGTTCAATCCCGGCGCGCTGCTCGAAGCCATCGATCGGCAGGGCCGCCCCGGTCGCTTGTTTCCGCGCGGCTTTCCCTATGCGCGCCGCGCCGAGAACGAGAGCCGACTCACGATCACGAAGACTCGCGGCAAGGTCGGCATCAACGTGGGGCTCTGGCTGGGGGAGCCCGACGTCGACGCCGTATCGCGGCTCGAAGCCGGTTATGACGTGCATGGCCTGCGCAGCGAGCCTTGCTTTCTTGGTCCGCGCGAGCGCATGCCCATCAACAGCCAGAATACTGCGCTCGTATGGCACGCCATTCCCGCGTACTACTTCGTGCTGCAGCGCCGGCCCATCGGTGGCCTCGCCATCGACCGCTTCGGCGACATCTTCAGCGGCTACTTCGTGCAGCTCTGCGCAGAGGCCGTAGGCCAGCGCGTTCGCATCGGAACGCCACTCGTACGCCAGGATCGGAACGCACACAATCTATTCCGGGACCTCAGCCAGGAGCTTCCCGGAATCGTTTTGCTCGAGAGCATGCAAGAGCTCCTGAGGCAGCCGCTCACCCCGGCCCGAAGCTATGCCTCTGCCTATCTCGAGCTCGCCGAGCGTATCGAGCGTTTTTCCCGGGAGCAAACCGGGTTGTTCTGGGATGACCACGCGCGCGCCTACTTCGCAGAGATGGCGCGCGCGATGCGGCTCTGGGTCGCCGCGTGCGTCGAGCTCGGCGGAGGAGCGGAGGCGCTCGCATGCTGACCCTGTTTACTGACGTCGCTGTCGGCCTGCTCACGGCGGCCACCGCCACCACGGCCCTGGCCGAATTGCGCTCGGTGATTGTGGGCCTTTTGTGCCTCCCGTCGTCTCGCCAGCCCACAGCGCCGAGCGCGCGCACGCCGCTGCCGAGGGTGGTGGTTCAGCTTCCCGTGTTCAAAGAACACTTGGTACTGAAGCGTCTCTTGTCCGCGGTGCTCGAGCTCGACTACCCGAAGGAGCGGCTCTCGATCCAGGTGCTCGACGATACGCCGGGCGAGGAAGCGCGCGCCGTCGAGCAGCTGGTGGAGAACGCTCGCACGGGTAAGCTTGGGATCCAGTACCTGCACCGCGATGATCGCACCGGGTTCAAGGCGGGCGCGTTGAACCTCGGTCTACGCGAGACCGCTGCCGACCTCTTGGTCGTCTTCGATGCCGATTTCGTGCCAGTAAAGCACTTCCTCACCTCTCTCGTCGGGTACTTCGACGATCCGCGAGTCGCTTGCGTGCAGGCGCGCTGGGAGCACTCGAACGCCAACTACAGCGCGCTCACGCTGCTCCAAGCTGCGATCTTCGACAACATGTTCCTGTGCGAGGAAGAGCTTCGTGCCCGGCAGGGGACGCCGGCCCTCTTCCTGGGCACCGCGGGGATTTGGCGTCGAAGTGCGGTGCTCGAGCTCGGGGGCTGGCGCGAGATACCGTTTACGTCGGAAGACATCGATCTCACTTTGCGCGCGCATGCACGAGGGTACGCGATCGCGTACGAGCCGGCGTGCCTGTCGGAAGGGGAGTCGGTCGTCAGCTTCGTCGGCTATAAGGGGCAACAGCGGCGCTGGGCGCGTGGGGTTCTGCGCAGCGCCGTCGACAACGCAAAAACGCTGTTCAGCTCGCCTTTCGGATGGCGCGCCACGCTGATCGAGTTTTCGCTGCTCTTTCTGCAGTTGCTCGCGGCGATGCGGCCGCTGCTAGTCGTGCTCCTGCTGCTGTGTACCGGGCTCGTCGTGCCGAAGCTCACACCGGGTTGGTACCCGCTCGTGGCCGTGTTGACCGTTTCGCTCTTGTTTTCGCCGACGGTGTTCAACCTGATCGTGATCCAGAAGAAGCTCTACGCTAACTGGTGGAGCCGCGTCGTGCTCTTGTTCCGCTCGGCGCACTACCTGTGCGGGCTGGGCCTCAGCATCGGCCTCGGCTTTTGCGACACGTTCCTCGGCCTGAACCAAGAGTTCAACCGCACGGCCAAGCAGGCCGACACGCGTGTCGGGGCCCGGCGCAAGCCTGCCGCCACGGCCAAGGGCGGCGCCCTGGGTGAAGCCCTGTTTACCGGTCTCAGCCTGGCCGGACTGGCGCTTGCGCTGGTGCGGGGGCTCTACGAAACCCTGCCGCTCTGGGTGTTTTTCAGTTTGGGCTTCGGCCGCTGCTGGCTCGAGACTTGGCACGAACTCGATGAGGCGCGCAACGGCCGCGCGAACGCGCCGCTAGGGACAGGACATGTGCGCGATTTTCGGTGAGCTCATGCTTGCCGCGGGCGAGGTAAAGCTCGAGGCGCTGCCCTCGATGCTGCGCGCGCTGGCCCATCGCGGTCCGGACGGCGCAGGCTGCTACGTCGCACCGGGACATCAGCTGATGCTGGGCCACGCGCGGCTCTCCTTGGTGGACTTCGCGGGCGGCGGCCAGCCGCTGCTCAACGAGGCGGGGTCGATCGTTGCCGTGGTGAACGGTGAGTTCTACGAGCACGCGCGCTTGCGGCGAGAGCTCGAAGCGCGCGGGCATCATTTTTCCACTCGCTGTGACTCGGAGGTGCTGCTGCACCTCTACGCGGAGTATGGGATCGAGTGCCTCGACCAGCTCATCGGCGAGTTCGCGGCCGCACTCTACGACGCGCGGAGCGCCACGCTGTACCTGATCCGCGATCGCTTCGGCATCAAGCCGTTGTTCGTCGCCAGCGATGCGCGCTCGCTGGTGTTTGCGTCCGAGGTCAAGGGCATCTTGGCGCACTCCGGAGCCGGACGCGAGCTCGACCGAAACGCGATCGGTGAGCTGACCTGCGGCATCATGCGTCCATGGCGTACGGCGTTCTCCGGCATCAAGAGTGTTCGCCCCGGCCACTTCCTGAGCATCACGCAGGGGCGGATTAGCGAGCACAGATACTTCCAAGTCGCGTTGCCGCCGGCCACTTTGGACCGTCGAGAGCTGACGCCGAAGCTCGAAGGGGAGCTGGTCGACGAGTTCTACGAGCGCTTTCAGAAGGCGGTGGAACTCCGGCTCCAGGCCGACTTTCCCGTGGGCGTCTATCTGTCCGGTGGCATCGACTCTTCGTCCGTTGCCGCGATGGCCGCGAAGAGCCGGGGCGGGAGTTCGGCCTTCACCATCGGCTTCTCGAACGCCGAGTTCGACGAGACGCGCTCGGCGCGTGATGTCGCCAGGCGGTTCGGGCTCGAGCACCACGTGCTCACGCTCAAACAGTCGGATCTCGAGAGCGTGTTCCCGCGCTCCGTCTGGCACAGCGAGATGCCCACCGCCAACGCGCACGGAGCGGCCAAAATGTGCCTCAGCGCGCTCGCCGGGCGGCACGTGAAAGCGGTTCTCACCGGTGAAGGCGCGGACGAAGTGTTCGCCGGCTACAGCTACTTCTGGCACCAGCACCTGCTCGAGCGAGCGCGTCTCCGGCCGAACGACGCCTGCGCCAAGGCAGAACTCCGCGAATTCTACCGCCAGACGCGCCTGCTGAGCGGCGCCTGCCGCACCATGGCTTATGCGGATTACGATCGGGTCGTGGCGCGACTCGGCGCCTATCCGTACGGTGCCCTCCGCGCGATCGACTATCGCCGCTCGTTCCAGCACCTATTCGCCAAGGACGTGCGCGCCCGGCTGGAAACAGCCGACGTGCTCGAGCCGTTCGAGCAAGAGCTTCACACGCGGCTGGACACGTTGTCCTCCCTTTCCGCGAGCCAATATTACGCGATCACCTTCGATCTCCCCGGCTATATGCTGAGCGTACTGGGGGATCGACCGGAGATGGCAAACAGCCTCGAGGGCCGGGTGCCATTTCTCGATCATCGGGTCGTCGAGTTGGTCGCGCGGCTGCCGCACGCCATGCGGGTACGCGGCGGCCACGGTAAATACGTGGTACGGCGCGCGCTCGCGGGCGAGCTACCCGAGCTCGGCTCGAAGCCGAAACGAAACTTCCTCGCTCCGTCCACCGACAGCCTCTCGCTCGATCGCCGGGACGGTCCGATCGCCGAGTATTTGAGTGCCGACACGGCGCGCCGTGTCGGCATCTTCTCGCCGGGGCGCGTCTCGGCCCTGCGTGTGCTGCACCGCGCGCTTCCCCGAAAGAGCCAGTACTTTTCGCTGTGCGAGGCGTCGCTGCTGTTCGTCGCTTCCACCCACGCGCTGCATGCGTTCGCGAGCGCCAGCCCAGAGGCGGCGCTTTCCTCCTACGGCTTTGCACACCAGCACCTGCGTGAGGTGGAAGCCTTCGCGCGGGACGCGCGTGCGCGGCGACCCCTGGCCCTGCTCCGACGCTGGTCGAGTGCGGAGCGGCGACGACCCGAAGCGGCTTTCAACACATTGAAGGAACTCCATGTCAGCTAACGCCGGGCCCGATTGGGTCGTGGTGGCCGGAGCCGGAGGGTTCATCGGCGGCCACTTGGTAAAAAGCCTGCTCCGCGACGGACACCGCGTGCGCGCCGTGGATATCAAGCCTCTGCGTGACTGGCACCAGCGACACGACCGCGCCGAGAACGTGAGCCTCGATCTCTCGCTGCGCGAAGCCTGTGACCACGCGCTCGCCGGCTCGGTGGACGTCTACAATCTGGCCGCTGACATGGGCGGGATGGGCTTCATCGAGAACAACAAAGCGCTTTGCATGCTCTCGGTGCTGATCAACACGCAGCTCCTGATCGCGGCAAAGAAGCACCGCATCCGGCGCTTCCTGTTCGCCTCCTCCGCCTGCGTTTACAACGGGGAGCACCAATCGGCGGCCGATCTACGGCCGTTGCGCGAAAGCGACGCCTATCCGGCCATGCCCGAGGACGGCTACGGCTGGGAGAAGCTGTTCTCCGAGCGTATGTGTCTACACTTTCAAAGTGACTTCGGGATCAGCGTGCGCATCCCGCGCTTTCACAACGTGTACGGGCCCTACGGCACCTGGGATGGCGGGCGCGAAAAAGCTCCAGCCGCGATCTGCCGCAAGGTGGCGCAGGCCAAGCTCGATGGTCGCCGCGAGCTCGAGATCTGGGGCGATGGCCGTCAGACGCGCAGCTTCATGTACATCGACGACTGCATCGACGGTGTTCATCGCCTGATGGAGAGCTCGTTCAGTGAGCCCATCAACCTCGGATCGAGTGAGCTCGTCAGCATCAATCAGCTCGTGGATCTGGTCGAGACCATTGCCGGGATGAAGCTCGAGCGCCGCTACCTGCTCGACGCGCCGCTCGGTGTGCGTGGTCGTAACAGCGACAATACGCTGATCAACGCCCGCCTCGGTTGGGAGCCGAACACATCTCTCGCGAGCGGACTCGAGCCCACGTATCGCTGGATCACCGAACAGATGCAGCAGCGGGCACTGCGGTGAGGGCGGCAGGTATGATGCTCTCACCCTTCGACGACGCGGTTGGCTTCGCGCTCGTGCAGAGCGTCGGGCGCGGCCTCGGTGACTCAATCGCCGCGCGCGCCCGGCGCCGCTCCGGCCAGCTCCTGGATCACGCGCTCGGCGCTCGCGTAGTCGCCGGGCGTCCCGATGTCGAGCAAAGGACGCTGTCCGCGCACGGCGAGCATGGTCCTCGTCGGCATCTTCGCGAGCAGCTCGAGTTCGAGCGATGCGCTTCGACCGAGAGTGAGGCTCTGGCGGATGAGCTCGGTCTCGGCCAAAAAGACCCCGGCGTTCACCCAGCTCGTCTTGGTCGAGGCGCCCGGCGCCGCCGCTGCTTCGAGGGACGTCTTTTCACGAAACGCGCTGACCCAATCGTCCGCGTCGAGCTCCACGGAGCCGAAGCGCGCCGCGTCCGGCACGGGGGACACCCACAACGTCAGCGACGCGCGCTCCGCGACGTGCCGGCGCTCCAGCAGCGCGAGCTGCGCGTCGCAAATGGAGTCGGCATTGACTACGAAGACGCGCGGCCCTCGGACGCGCTCCACGGCCAAGCGCAGAGCGCCTCCGGTGCCGAGCGGCGTCGTCTCTTCCGAGTACGAGAGATCCATGCCGAGCGCGGATCCGTCGCCGAAGTGTTCGCGGATCTGCTCGGCCCGGTACCCGACCGCGAGCACCGAGCGCTCGACGCCTTGGCGCGCAAGCGAGCGCAGGACCCATTCGAGGAATGGACGGTCAAGAACCGGTGCCAACGGCTTTGGTCGATCGGCAACCACGGAGCGGAGCCGCGTTCCGGCTCCGCCGGCCAGGATGATCGCTTCACTCACGGCATTACTCCCTTCGCCCATCGGGGCTCGGTCTGCACGGTTTTCGAGACAGGCATAACCACTGCGTGGATGGTGTAACATGTTGGTCGTCGGCATAAATGGGCTGGTTCATGACTCGAGCGTCGCGTTAATCAAAGACGGCCGACTGCTTGGCGCGATGGAGCACGAACGCGTCTGCAGGCTCAAGCACGGCCATCTGCTATTTCCGTTCGAGACCATCGACGCCCTCTTGAAAGAGCACGGCCTTCGGCCGAGTGACGTCGATTGCGCAGCCTGGAGCTTCCACTATATGAAGTTTCATCTTTCCGGAGCGGCTCAGTACGCAACGAGTGTACGCGAGCTGTCCGATCTGTATCATGTGCCCAAGCACTTCGCCGTCGGCTTCGGCTACAAGATTTATCAGTACTTCTATGCCCAGGCCGTGCTCAGCTTCCAGTTCGGGGGCAAGCCTCCGAAGCTGGTGTTCAGCCCGCACCACCTTTCGCACTTCCTCTACTCGTACTACACGAGCCCATTCGAGGACGCCGCCGGGCTGATCGTCGACGCGGGCGGCGAGTACACGAGCACCACGTTGCTCGACTGCCGCCGCGGAAAGCCCAAGGTGCTCGCGGCGCAGGGCATGCCGGCGAACTCGCTGGGCATCGTGTATTCGACGCTGACTCAGTATCTGGGATTTCGCCCAAATATCGACGAATACAAGGTGATGGGTCTCGCCTCGTTCGGCGGGCCAAACCCCACGGTGCAGCGCTTCTTCGAGTCGTTGATTCGCCTCTTGCCGAACGGGCGATACGAAGTGGACAAGACGCTGATCTCGTTTCCGAAGGACATGCTGTTCAACGTAACGCCCAAGGGCAGCGCGGCGCTCGGCGCTCTGCCTCGGGACGGCTATGCGGGCACGGAGCTTACGGCGTTTCACAAGGACGTCGCCTACGGCCTGCAGAAGCGGCTCGAGGAAGCCGTCCTCCACGTGGCACGCCATCTGGCCAAGCTCACGGGCCAAAAGAACCTGGTGCTCGGCGGCGGCGTGTTCCTGAACGCGGTGCTGAACGGTGTGCTGCGGCGCGCGGGCATTTTCGAGAACGTGTATGCGCCGCCTGCGCCGCACGACGGGGGCACCTGCATCGGCGCGGCGATCTACGCCGCAGAGCAGGCGGGCGAGTCGATCAGCAAGGACAAGCTCGGGCTCGTCGATCAAGTCTATCTCGGATCGGAGTTCACGAACGATGACGTGCTGACCACGCTGGTGCGCGCAAAGCTTCCGCACTCGCGCGTCGACAGCCATGAAGAGCTCGTGAATCGCGCGGCGGACGCCCTCGCCTCGGGCAAAATCATCGGTTGGTTCCAGGGCAAGATGGAGTTCGGACCTCGCGCGCTCGGAAACCGCAGTATCCTCGCCGATCCGCGCCCGCCGGACATGCAGGCGCGCGTGAACCGCGCGATCAAGAACCGCGAGAGCTTCCGTCCCTTCGCGCCTTCGGTGCTAGCAGAGCACATGTCAGAGGTATTTTTGCACGAGCGAGTAGCGCCTCACATGATAACGATTGACGAGATCCGCCCGGAGCTGCGCGCTCGCATTCCGGCCGTGACACACGTCGATGGAACTGGTCGCCCGCAGAGCGTGCGCCGTGACGACAACCCACTCTACTATGACTTGATCGAGGCGTTCCGCCTTCGTACCGGCATTCCGCTCGTGCTCAACACCTCGTTCAACTATCGCGACGAGCCGATCGTGCGCAGCCCTGACGACGCCGTGCGCTGCTTTCACGCGACCGGGCTCGACATGCTGTTCATCGGCGATTACGTGCTCGAGAAGGCACTGCCGCTGCGCGATGGCTTCACGAACGGGCCGCTGTCGCACCACGCACGAGCGGAATACAGGAGCGAGCTATGAAGATTTTGATCACGGGGGGGGCTGGCTACATCGGCTCGGTGCTGACCCCGCACTTGTTGGCAGCCGGACACCGGGTGACGGTGCTGGATAGCTTCATGTTTCAGCAGAGCTCACTGCTCGGTTGTTGCCATTGCGAGGGGCTGGATATCGTCCGCGGTGACGTGCGAAATCCCGTTTTACTCCGCGAGCTCGTACGCCAGCACGACGTGGTCATCCCGTTGGCCGCTCTGGTCGGCGCCCCGGCGTGCGATCGCGATCCGATCGCGGCCGAGTCCGTCATCCTGGGTGCGGCGCAGTCCTTGGTGCGCGAGCTCGGACGCACACAACGCATCGTGACCGTGTGCACCAACAGCGGCTACGGCATCGGTCAGCCCAACGTCGCTTGCGACGAGGATTCTGCGCTGCGCCCTATCTCGCTTTACGGACGGCTCAAGGTGGAAGCCGAGAAGGCGTATCTCGAGCACGAAGACACGATCTCCTTGCGCCTCGCCACCGTATTCGGCGTATCTCCGCGCATGCGCGTGGATCTGTTGGTGAATGATTTCGTGTACCGCGCAGTGCGCGATCGTGCGGTGGTCTTGTTCGAAGGCCACTTCCGCCGCAATTACATCCACGTTCGTGACGTGGCGCGGCTGTTTGCTTTTGCGTTGGACAACTTCGAGGCCATGCAAGGGCGCGTGTTCAATGCCGGGCTCGACGACGCCAACCTGACCAAGCTCGAATTGTGCGCGTTGATTCAGAAGCTGGTCCCGGAGTTCACTTTTTTGGAAGCGCCGATCGGACGCGATCCCGATCGACGGGACTATATCGTTTCCAATGCCCGTCTGCGCGCGACCGGTTTCCAAACCGAGTGGTCGCTCCCGCGCGGTATCCACGAGCTCATCAAGTGCTATCGATCGATGATCACGGGCTCGCTGCTGGGCAACGCCTGAGGCGGGCATGATCATCACGCGAACGCCATTTCGTGTTTCGTTCTTCGGCGGCGGGACCGACTATCCGGATTGGTACCGCGAGCACGCGGGCGCCACTCTAGCCATGGCGATCGACAAATATTGCTACATCTCGTGCCGCTATTTGCCGCCGTTTTTCGAACACAAGAGCCGCATCGCCTATAGCAAAATCGAGACCGTCGCCTCCAACGACGAGATCGAACACCCCGCCGTGCGCGCCGTCCTGAACTACATGGACATCCGCGACGGCGTGGAGATCCACTATGACGCGGATTTGCCGGCGCGAACCGGGCTCGGCACGAGCTCGGCTTTCACGGTCGGCCTCCTCTCGGCGACGCATGCCCTCACCGGCCGGCTCAGCACGATGCATCAGCTGGCGAGCTCTGCGGTTCACATCGAACAACAGGTGCTTCGCGAACCAGTCGGCTGCCAGGATCAGATCACCGCCGCCTACGGCGGGTTTTCGCGCATCGAGTTCAAACGCGACGAAACGTTCGAGGTTTCTCCGGTGACCCTCAGTCGGGAACGGCTGCGGGAGTTCGAATCGCATCTCATGCTGGTGTTCACGGGCGTGGTGCGGCTCTCCGCCGATTACTCGGCAGTCCAGGTTCGAACCATCCCGAACCGCAAGCGCGAGCTCGAGCGCATGCACGCCATGGTGGACGAGGGCCTTTCGCTGCTCGGCTCGAGCTCTGGGCTCGAGCGCTTCGGGCGCTTGCTCGATGAGGCCTGGAGACTCAAGCGCTCGCTCACCGATTGCATTTCATCTCCTCATATCGACGGCATCTACGAAGCGGGTATGGAGGCGGGCGCCTGGGGCGGCAAGCTGCTGGGAGCGGGCGGCGGCGGCTTCGTGCTGTTCTTTGCGCCACCCGAGCGTCACGCCCAGATCCAGGCGCGGCTGCCGCACTTGATGCATGTTCCGGTGCGCACGGCGACGAGCGGATGCCAGATCGTTCTCTACACTCCGCAGGCCGAGCGCGGTCGGGTCGACGAGTGGTCGCCGCTGGCGCATTCGGCGAGCACCCCGGTCAACATTGCGGCGTCAGCGCTAACCATCGAGGGATAGACGGAGGCCAATCGGCATGAAGGACGATGTGACACGAAAGCTCGGAGCCAGCCAGCGCTTCGTGGACGCGCGCGGCAGCATCACCACCCTCTTCGCTGGGGAAGCCTGGCAAGAAGCCAATCTAATCGAGAGTGGTGCCGGCGCGGTCCGCGGCGGCCACTATCATGAGCAAACGTTCGAGCTCGTGGTGATGCTCGAGGGCAGCGTAGAGGTCAAGGTCACCCCCGTGGCTGATGGCCCGGAATCGGTGTTCGTGCTCGAACCGGGGGATGTGTTCCGAATTACGCCGCTCGTCGTCCACACCTTCACCACGCGTACGGCTTCGCGCTGGCTGAATTTTCTGAGCATCGCCTACGACCATTCGAATCCGGACGTTCACCGTCTGGTTCCCCCATGACCCGAGAGCGCGTGGCCATCACCGGCTCGGCCGGCTACATCGGTTCACTGCTCTGTGAAGCGTTCGCCCCGCACGCCGAGGTATTCCGGCTCTCGCGCGCGGCCGGCTATGAATTGAGCCGCGTTGAGCGCATCGCCGGCTGGCTCGACGAGCTCGCTCCCGAGGTCATCCTGCACTGCGCCAATTACGGCAACCTGCAGGCCTGCGCGGCGTCGCCCGAGGCATCAAGCGTAGTCAACGTGGAGGCCACCCGGGCGATCGCGGAGTATGCGCGTCAGCGTCAGGCGTACCTCGTCTTTCTTTCGTCGGACTACGTCTTCGACGGCGAGCGCGGCAGCTACACGGAGCTCGACGCTCCCGAGCCGCGAAACCAGTTCGGGCGCACCAAGCTCGAGGCCGAACGCGCCATCGCCGAGCTTTGCCCGGAACGGGCGCTGGTACTCAGAACCAGCGGCGTGTACGGGCGCTCTGCATCGAAGCCCTGTGCCTGGGACACCTGGGCCATCCGCCGGCTCAGCGCCGGCCTCAGCGTGGACGCTTTTTCGGAGATCTACAATACGCCCACGTTCATCGGGGACTTGGTCGAAGGTATCGAAGCCTGCGTCGCGCGGCGCGTCGCCGGAGTCTTCCATCTGGCAGGTCCCGAGCGCATGAGCCGCCTCGAATTTGCGAGAGAGCTCGGGAAATGGCTCGGCGCGCCTCCTGAGCTCGTACGAGCGGCGCCGCAACGGGCGCACGAGAATTTCTTCCGGCCCCGCGATGTTTCACTCGTCAACGGCCCGATCCTGACCTGGGTCGGGGCGCCGCGTCCGCTTGCGCGCGCGCTCCCGCTCTGTGGGTATGGGCCGTGAGTCGGACCGCCGTGCCTGCCATCGCACGCGCTGGTGGTGTTCGTCTCGTTCTTTACCGCCACTCAGGTCGATCTCCTCGCGTGGGTCTACGCGCGCGACGTGCTCGAGCGCGGCGCGAGTTACTTCGGCATGCTGTTCGGCACGATGGGGCGATCCGCCCGCCGGGCCTGCAGAATCCGAGCGCCGCGAGGCTCGCACCCCTGCCTTGGGCGGGCACCTCGATGTGTGCGGCGCGTGCGGCTAGCTCGAGGAATGCAGTTGGACAGCGCCCAGCACGCCTCTAATCATGGGCTCCAACACGAAATGATTGATCGTCGCTCACGCGGAATGGAAAGCTAGGCGCCAGCGGTTCGCGAAGAAAAAGTGTTCCTGCTCAGCGGACGATCTCGGTCCCCAATGCCCCGGGCACGCGGGAGTGGGCACGCCTGGAAGTAAACATATCCACCGCCATCAGTCCGACACCGATGCAGATCCACACGTCCGCCACGTTGAACGTTGGCCACTGGTCGGTGACCACCCAGGACGAAGATGCGTGCCGCAGGAGTGAATTCAGGGATTCAACCCACTTCGCGTGGTACTCGACGAAGTCCACCACGCTGCTGCGGACAATGCGGTCGGCGAGGTTACCGAGTGCTCCGCCGAGAACCAGCGCGAGCCCCCATTTCAGCGCGCGCTGGCGGGACTGGAGACGCGAGTAGAGCGAGACGATGAACACGATTGCCGCCACGCTGACACTGATGAAGAAGACGCGACGAAAGGCCTCTGGAGCTTCCCTGAGCAGGCTCCAGGCTCCGCCCGGATTGTAAGCAAGCCGCATGAACAAGTGCCGGTCGATGACCGTAATGGAGCGGCTCATCAGCCGTGAGCTAGCCCAATATTTGGTCAATGCATCGATCAGGAGCGACAAGCCGGACACGACTCCGATGAACAAAAAGGTCGGCCGGGGGCGCGCGCTGGCGGGCGGCGCCGTGG
>Ga0302322_100000352_pt1 | contig 34950 bp, 28 predicted proteins | sample Fen_T0_2_FD_203757 | JGI IMG/M metagenome (GOLD analysis project Ga0302322, IMG submission 203757) | Peat permafrost microbial communities from Stordalen Mire near Abisko, Sweden - Fen_T0_2 | ecosystem: Environmental > Terrestrial > Soil > Wetlands > Permafrost | place: Sweden: Abisko...
AGTCGACACACAGGAACATTGCATGTAAGGAGTGCCATGGTACAGCCCTGAGTGAAGGTATGCATAGTCTGAAAGAAAAGGGAGGCATGATTTTTCATCATATTGGCAAAATAGGACCTGACAATATAAGAATTTCCGAAGCTCAGCGTCTGGAGGTGATGGAAAGGTGCATAGGCTGTCATCAGACAGAGTATGCCAAATGGAATTCAGGCGGGCATGCGATGAACTACTCCGAGGTTTTTTTAAATACTGTTCATAACAAGGCCGAAACAATTTATGAAGATTGCCTCAGGTGTCATGGCATGTTTTATGACAAGGGCACCGTAAGAGATATTATTGAACCACTTGATACTGCCGGCCCCTGGAAATTGAAAAATGTAAGCCTTGCGGATCGTCCTGCAATTCCTTGTTTTTCCTGCCACCAGGTTCATCAGGCGGGCCAACCTGGAATAAGACAAAACCTCGAAACACCTGCTTCCCTTCATTATTCAAGAATGAAAAAAACACTTACCTCATTCTACTACAGACGGGATAGTAATTATTTTCCTGTAATATTGCTTACTTCTCCACAAATAAATTACCAATCAGTACAAGTTAAAATTTCACAGGATCCTAATCAGAGCTTATGCATTCAGTGTCATTCACCCAATGCATTCAATATGGCAGGTACAGGTGACGATCGTACTCCGAGAGGAGTTCATGAAGGAATAAGCTGCCTGGCATGTCATGATTCACATTCCAACTCAGCAATATCTTCCTGTAAAAATTGCCATCCTGCCATTTCAAACTGTAAGCTGGATGTGGAGAAGATGAATACCTCCTACAAAGACCGAACAAGCATAAATAACATTCATTTTGTTGCATGCACTGACTGTCATACAAAGGGAAGGCCGGCTAAACATACTAATCCATAACATATGATTAATTGCCCCCATAAACCAAACCCGGGGTTGATCATGCAAGCGCTTCTTTTACCTGTCAATTTTTATTACTTTTGGTGTCTGGTAGATTGAATTTTATTGGGGCTGGAAGATTTTATCAAAAGCCCCGGGAGAAGCATAAAATAAGGAACTAAATTGAATTAAATTCTCTGTACCACACTTTAATTAAGAGTTATGGATAACAATTCAGATCCGGTCTATTCACGAAATGTAGTTGAATTTGTAGCTGTTGCTAATGAATTCTGCAAGTACGCAGTACATGCTTCAGAACTGAATGGCGATGAAATGCTTAAGATCATGCAACGTATTCTGCCTCTTATGTACCTGAAAGCTTCACTTTTACCACAACTTGATCCTTTCTTTGAAGATGGTAATGAAAAATTCGTTACTGAAGCAGATTGGACTGTTATTAATGAAACTCTTAAGAAAAAATTCGGCACGGCAAACGATTACCTCGAGGTTTTCGATGAAAAAATTAATGACTCTGAGGGTCCGGTTGTGGCAAGTATTTCAGAAGATATGGCAGATATTTACCAGGATATAAAGGACTTCCTTCTCCTTTACCAGACCGGCACCGGAGAGGTTATGAATGACGCTGTATGGGAATGCAGAATGAACTTTGAAAATTTCTGGGGTCAGAAACTGGTAAATTCCATGAGGGCTATCCATAAATTTATCTACTCGGGTGAGGAAATAGGGAAAGTTGAAAAAAAGAGTGAGCAGAATGATGAAAACAGAAATACTGCCGACTGGTTTATAACAAGAAGACAAAAGGATTTAAAAGGAGATATTGAATAATATGTATAAGGAAAATATTACGGTTGAGGAACTGGCAGAACATGAACTCTCATGGTTTAAAGGTGAAATAGTTTTGGTCGATAATCTTAAAACGTTTTATGAGGTCGTTCCAAGGCTTTATGGATTGGACCTGCTAGGTTTCGATACTGAGACCAGGCCAACATTCAAAAAAGGTAAGAAAAATGTAGTTTCCCTCATCCAACTTTCGACTGGTGACTTTGCATGTCTCTTCCGTATCAATAAAATAGGTATTCCTGATGAACTGGCAGATCTGTTATCCGATCCCTCTGTCATAAAAGCAGGTGTAGCCGTACACGACGATATACGATTCTTAAAAGGTGTCAGGAAGTTTACTCCCGATGGATTTATTGAGCTGCAGACCTTCGTAAAAGATTTTGGTATTCAGAGTTCAGGATTAAAAAAACTTGCAGCAATAATTCTTGGCTTCAGGATATCAAAACGGCAGCAGGTAACCGACTGGGAAGCCGAACAACTTTCGGAAGCACAGCAGATCTACGCAGCTACTGATGCATGGGTTTGCCATCAGATATATACCAAACTGATTAACGGACATGAGAAAAGTTAGAAGTGAACTAAAGTTTAGAGTGACTAAAGTTGAAGAATCCAGTACTTTGATCTTCTATTTATTTTAAGTACTCTGGGCACTCTAGGCATTTTAGACACTTGTCTCTAATAAAATATCAAATATTTGTAAAAATCAATAAGTGGAACGAGTCAAAATAGTCTTGAAATCCGGCAAAGAACAATCTCTCCGCCGTTTCCATCCGTGGGTATTCTCAGGTGCAATAAAGAAGATGTATGGAACTCCTGCTGAAGGAGATCTTGTGGATGTTTATGATAATAAAGATACTTTTCTTGCAGTAGGTCATTATCAGCCAAGCTCAATCGCAGTAAGGATACTATCGTTTAAACAGGAGACACCCGATATTGATTTTTTCAGGGAAAAGATAAAACATGCAATAGCCTACAGGAAAGCAACCGGCATTATAGATAACCCTCAGATAAATGTTTTCAGAATCATACATGGGGAAGGAGATGGCTTACCGGGTCTGATAGTCGACTTCTACAATGGTGTCGCCGTGATGCAGATGCACTCAATAGGCTTTTACAGGATAAGGAAAGAGATCGCTTCGATCCTTTCTGAACTCCTTGATATCAGGATTACAGCTGTCTATGATAAAAGTGAAGGTACAATTCCTCATATGTCAGGGATAACGGCAACGAATGAGTTCCTTTTTGGAAATTCCGGACAAGTTATTGTTACTGAAAACGGCTATAAGTTTAAGATTGACTGGACGACAGGGCAGAAAACCGGATTCTTCATCGACCAGAGAGAGAACAGGAAACTGCTCGAAAAATACAGTGACGGAAGAACAGTGCTCAACATGTTCGGCTATACAGGCGGATTTTCGGTCTATGCAATGAAAAACGCCGTAGTTGTTCATACGGTCGATAGTTCATTCCCTGCTATTGAACTGGCAAATGAAAATGTTAAACTCAATTATGGAGAAGATAAGAGGCATGAATCATTCCAGGTTGATGCGTTTGATTATATGAATCATATTAAGGATCAGTACGACCTTATCATACTCGATCCACCAGCATTTGCAAAGCATAATAATGTCCTGGCAAATGCTCTGCAGGGCTATAAAAGACTGAATATAAAAGCAATTGAGCAGATTAAACCGGGAGGTATTATTTTTACATTCTCATGTTCGCAGGTTGTCACCAGAGAGAATTTCAGAAAATCGGTTTTCGCAGCTGCTGCCAATACCGGGCGCAGTGTCAGGATATTACATCAGATGAGTCAGCCACCAGATCATCCTGTAAATATTTATCACCCCGAAAGCGAATATCTCAAAGGTCTGGTTATATATGTTGAATAATACTGTTATGACTACAAACAAAAATATTTTACTTGTTGCAAAGAAGCTCGGACTTAACGAATGGCAGGTCGAAAACACCATCAGGCTGATGGATGACGGCGCTACAATTCCGTTTATCAGCCGGTACAGGAAAGAGATGACCGGTAGTCTTGATGAAGTGCAGCTGATGCACATAAAGGAAGAATACGATCGTCTTAAGGATCTGGATGCCAGGAAGGAAGCTGTTATAAAGTCAATAGAGGAACAGGAAAAGATGACACCTGAACTACGGATAAAAATCGATGCCGCAATAACAATGTCTGAACTTGAGGATATCTACCTTCCTTATAGACCAAAAAGGCGTACACGTGCAACCATTGCAATGGAGAAAGGACTCGAACCTCTTGCCACACTAATCATGGATCAGAAGGAAAATGATCCGGCTCTGAAAGCTGAAGCTTTTCTGAATGACGATGTTGCAACTGTTGAGGATGCTATTGCAGGCGCCTCCGACATTATAGCAGAATGGATAAATGAGGATGAAAAAGCAAGAAGGCAACTAAGATACCTTTTCGATAAGGAGGCAATTGTTTATTCAAAAGTTGTTAAAGGAAAAGAGGTGGAAGGCATAAAATACAGTGATTATTACGACTGGTCGGAGCCTCTTAAAAAGTGTCCTTCTCACAGACTTCTCGCAATGAGAAGGGGCGAGGATGAAGGCTTCCTGAGGTTATCAGTTGAACCTGATGAAAAACATGCTCTCGATTTACTGAATTCTATTTTTATAAACGGAAGAAATGCTTCATCCGATATTGTTACTGATGCTGTAAAGGATAGCTGGAAAAGACTTCTTTCAGCTTCCATGGAAACGGAATACAGGAATATCTCCAAGGAAAAAGCAGATATTGATGCGATAATGGTTTTCGCAGAGAATCTCCGTCAATTGCTTCTCGGATCACCGCTGGGAGAGAAAAACGTTCTGGCAATAGATCCGGGTTTCAGAACCGGTTGCAAGATTGTTTGTCTCGACAGGCAGGGAAATTTTATTCATAATGAGACAATCTATCCGCATCCTCCGCAGAATGAGACTGCAATGTCGATAAAGAAAATATTATCACTTGTAAATGCATATAAGATTGAAGCTATTGCAATTGGAAATGGTACTGCCAGCAGGGAGACGGAAGATTTTATGAAATGGATAAAGTTCGAAAACGACATCCAGGTTTTTATCGTCAGTGAAGCGGGTGCATCAATTTATTCCGCTTCAAAGACAGCCCGTGATGAATTTCCTGATTATGATGTAACCGTACGTGGGGCAATTTCAATCGGAAGAAGGCTGATGGATCCATTGGCTGAATTGGTAAAGATCGATCCAAAATCAATAGGAGTTGGTCAGTATCAGCACGATGTGGATCAGCAAAAACTTCAGAAATCGCTCGACGATGTAGTAATGAGTTGTGTCAATGCTGTAGGTGTGGAGGTTAATACTGCAAGTAAACACCTGCTTACATATGTTTCGGGACTTGGACCACAGCTTGCTCAGAATATCGTTGATTACAGGACCGAGAACGGACCTTTCAGAGCCCGCTGGGAGCTGCTTAAGGTTAAGAGAATGGGAGATAAGGCATTTGAACAATCAGCAGGTTTTTTAAGGATCCGGAATGCAGAGAATCCACTAGATTCAAGTGCAGTTCACCCCGAAAGTTATCATGTTGTGGAAAAAATGTCGAAGGACCTTGGATGTGAAGTTAAGGAATTGATAACCAACGATGCCAGGCGAAAAGAGATTGTGCTTGAGCGTTATGTTAGTCCCGTCACAGGACTTCCGACACTTAAAGATATAATTGCCGAACTGGCAAAACCCGGGCGCGATCCACGGTCAAAGATCAAAGAGTTTAGTTTCGCGGATGTTCATACGATAGAAGATCTGAGCGAAGGAATGATCGTTCCTGGCATAGTAACTAATATCACAAAATTTGGAGCATTCGTCGACATCGGAATTAAACAGGATGGTCTCGTTCATATTTCAAATATTAGCAGAACATATATCTCCGATCCCACAACTGTTGTGAAGCTTCACCAGCATGTAATGGTTAAGGTTATAGCGGTTGATATTGAAAGAAGACGTATTCAGCTGTCGATGAAGGATGTCGAAATAAAAAAAATATAGGGTTATTATCAGTAGAGACGCCCAATTCGGGCGTCTCTACAAACAAATTATCAATATTATTATCATGAAAGAGACGCCCAGATTGGGCGTCTCTACGTACAAATTATCAATATTATTATCATGAAAGAGACGCCCAAATTGGGCGTCTCTACATATTTCAATTTATTTCAATTTATTTCAATTTATTTCAATTTATTTCAATCTATTTCAATTCCAATTTACATCCTTGGGCCCTGATCAGAATTCGGCCTTGGTTTCATTACAGGTTTAGCCGGCAATTTTGCATTTCGCATAGCTGCATTATAGACAAATGATGCGGTAACTATTGCATTCTGTTTCAGATCAGCCATAACCAGTCGCTCGTATGTATCCATTACGGTATGATAACCACGTCCATATTCTATTTCATCCTGTATAAACTGAAATCCGGGAAGACCGACCCTGTCAAATGAAAGATGATCGGTACCTGACGTATTTCTTATGGTGATTGTTGAACAACCCATATCCTCAAAAGGCTTTAACCACTCTTCAAAAATCGGCCTTACAAGTTCGTTTTCCTGCAAATAAATACCACGGTATTTTCCCGAACCGTTATCCATATTAAAATATGCGGCAAATTTATCATAGTCAGGCTTATGTTCCTTTGTAGCAGGATCGACAAGATACTTGTCAACATAACCGGAGGATCCAAATAAACCTTGTTCCTCACCACCCCATAAGGCTATTCTTATCGTCCTTCGGGGGGCAATGTCAATGTTTTTGAGGATACGGAGAGCTTCAAGCATTACGATGCATCCTGATCCGTTATCAGCGGCTCCGGTTCCACCATTCCATGAATCAATGTGAGCGCCCAGAAGAACTACTTCATTTTTAAGAAGTTTATCAGTACCTGGTATTTCACCAATAACATTATAAACAGTCGGACTGTCAAAGAATTTATTCTGAATTTCAATTTCCATTTCAACAGGAATGTTGTGTTGTATCATGCGAACCATTCTGCCATGATCTTCAATCGGAAGGTTCAGCTCCGCAATGGGTTCTTTGTCGCCCGATTTATAGTTAGCACCATTTGACCTCGGGACATTAAATGTTCCGGAACTATTCAGAATAACTGCAGCGCCTTCACTCTTCAGGAAGTCAGTTATCTTTGATCGCAGGGCACGTTGTGACATCATTGCTGCACGGTCAACTGGTGGTCTTCTTGAAGGGGTAGAAGAAGAAGCCAATGTGAGGTCTTTTAGTTGTGCATCAGTAAGACGGCTTGCAAGAGGATCAAAACTCACTTCATAACTAGCCGTAGAAGGCATCAGAACTATTTTCCCAGTTATTTTTCCTTTGTATTTGACAAGATCACTATCAGCTTTAACATCAAGATAAACAACTTCACTTTTAACCACACCGTTCGTACTTCCCGACCATGCAACCGGATTGCATGCAAAGTTTGAATAGTATGGAGCCGTCATTGCAGCATATGTTTTAAGATTATCCCAGCCACCACGGGTGAAATCCTTTGCTGCTTCAATCCTTACATTCTGAAATCCAAACTCTTCCATTTTCTTTTTTGCCCATTCATTTGCATGGCTGTATCCGGTGGAAGCCGTAAGTCTCGGACCAATAAAATCAGTAAGCCAGAAGGACAAATCCTCTACACTTGAATTCTTTAGACCTTCCTGTTTGATTTTATAAATCATACCAAGGTCAACGTTTTCGTTCTGCGACATTACCCATGCCGGCAGAAATAAAAGGAATACTAACGCGATGGAGATTTTCTTAATTTTCATTGAATTATTATTAAGGTTTGTAATCACAGGATTCAAATGTAAATAAAAATGGAACCCAATGTCTGAAATAGAGAGGATGATTTAACAATAATTAACTTTGCAGAATAATGGACATGCCATGGCATGTCCCTACTTTTGTCTTTTTACCTTTGTCTTTTATCTTTAATTATGATTTATCCGGAAAATTTTGAAAATAAGATAGGTTTTGACAGGATCCGCATCCTGCTGAGCGAAAAATGTCTCAGCCCTATGGGACTCGATAAGGTGAATGATATTAAGTTCATTGATGACTTTGAACATTTATCTCACATATTATCTGCAACTTATGAATTCCAACAGATTCTGATATTTGAAGATTTCTTTCCTTCGGAGCATTACTATAAGATTTCTGATTGCCTTAATAAGATAAGGATTGAAGGTACATTTCCTGAAGTACAGGAGGTATTCGATCTTAAACGCACACTTGAAACAGTCAAGACGATTTTAAATTTCTTCAGGAATAAGGATGCAGCAAAGTATCCTGTTCTGAGGTCAATGTGCAGTTCAGTGAAAACTTATCCTTATGTGCTGGATGCGATAGACAGGATTATCGACAAGCGGGGAGTAATAAAGGATAATGCCACCGCGCGGCTAAAAGAGATTAGAACTGAACTTATCGGAAAAAGTATTCATGTTACCAAAAGACTGAATGCAATACTAAAACAGGCTCAGTCAGATGGGATAGTCGACTCAGATAGTACTGTTTCAGTAAGAAACGGGAGAGGAGTAATTCCTGTAAGTTCATATGACAAGAAAAAGATCAAAGGTCTTATTCATGATCAGTCAGCTTCAGGGAAAACAGTTTTTATTGAACCTGAAGAGATTGTCGAGATCAATAATGATATAATTGAACTTGAATATGAGGAAAGAAGAGAGATTGTAAGGATTCTGACTGTATTCGCCGATGATGTCAGACCTTATATCGACGATCTGCTTGAATCAAATTTATTCCTTGGTGAAATCGATTTTATACGTTCAAAAGCGCTTCTTGGCAATCATCTTCATTCAATCAAACCTATACTTACAAATAAACCCTTCCTGGTCTGGAAAAGGGCGATCCATCCTTTGCTTTCACTCACATTCGAGAAATCTGCGGGGAGGAAAGTTGTTCCACTCGAGATTGTGCTTAATGAAAAAGACAGAATTTTATTGATCTCCGGTCCAAATGCAGGAGGTAAATCAGTTTGTCTCAAAACGGTAGGACTGCTTCAATACATGCTACAGTGCGGTCTGACAATCCCTGTTGCGGAAGGGTCCGAGACAGGGATCTTCAGGAATATATTAATTGATATAGGTGATGAACAAAGTATTGATAATGACTTGAGTACGTATAGTTCTCATCTTATCAACATGAAATATTTCGTAAAAAACGGTAATGATAAGACTCTGATCCTGATTGATGAATTCGGTACCGGTACGGAACCGATGCTAGGTGGTTCAATAGCTGAAGCCATTTTAGGTGAGCTGAACAGGAAGAAAGTGTTTGGGGTAATAACCACACATTATACTAATCTTAAACACTTTGCATCACTTACGGATGGAGTTGTAAATGGCGCCATGGCTTTTGACAACCATCTTATGCAACCTTTATTCCAGCTTACTATTGGTAAACCCGGAAGCTCGTTCGCATTTGAAATCGCCAGAAAAATCGGTCTTCCTGAAGATATACTTGAAGTTGCTTCAGAAAAAGCCGGGGTCAAAAATATTAATTACGACAGGCATCTGAAGGATATTGCCCGCGACAAAAGATACTGGGAAACCAAACGGCAGAGTATAAGGCAACAGGAGAAAAGGTTAGAAGAGCTGATGGCTGAATATGAAAAAGAATTGTCAGGTGCCAAGACACTGAGAAAAGAGATCATTACTAAAGCTAAGGACGAGGCTCAGCAATTGCTTAAGGAATCTAACAGGATGATTGAGAGTACCATTCGTCAGATTAAAGAGACCCAGGCTGAAAAAGAAAAGACGAAAGATATCCGCCAGCAGCTTGAGGAATTTAAAAATGTTGTCGACAAGGATACAAAACCACTGGAGACTGCATCGGAAGAGAAGATAGCCAGTCTTGGTACAAGAGCAAAAAGAATTAAACTGGAACCGGAACCTGTAAAGGAAAAACAAGTCCCCGTAACTTTCCAGGTACATCCGCTGAAACCGGGTGATGCTGTCAGAATGGTTGATACCCAGGCAGCTGGCGAGATCATTGAGATAAAAGATAAAATGGTTCAGGTAGAAACCGGTAACCTCAGGTTTTTTGTCCCGCTTGATAAAATTGAAAGGATAACAAGATCAGATCTTAAAAAGAGCCTCAATGCAAACCAGATTTACAGGGGGAATGATCCCGCCATTGTTCAGCGCAATATTAATTTTAAACCCGAAATTGATATTCGTGGTGTCAGAGGGGAGGAGGCTATAAATCAGGTCAGGGATCTCATTGATAATGCTCTTATTGTTCAGCATCGCAATCTGAGGATACTGCATGGTAAAGGCAATGGTATACTCAGACAGCTTGTAAGACAATACCTGGCAACTGTTGATGTTGTAAAGACCTTCAGAGACGAACATGTGGAATTCGGAGGATCAGGAATTACAGTTGTTGAGATGGATTTCTAAAATTTCCCGCAGATTGCGCAAATTTTCGCTGATGGAATAGATACAAATCTGCGTAAATCTGCAAGATCAGCGGGAAAATACTTATTAATAACAAAAATTAACTCATAGATCTATGAAATCGAAACTGATTTTTCTTTCCTCTTTGTTGGTCTTTATCTTAACTCTTTTTTCCTGTAAAACAGAAAAGAAAACAACTTCTGATCATAAATACAATTCTTCCGAACAAAAGCAGGAGTGGGCTATTGTTATTCATGGAGGAGCAGGAGGGATGACGAGAGAAAACACTACCCCTGAGATTGATAAGGAATACAGGGCATCTCTGTCGGTTGCCATGAGTACCGGTAAGAAGATCCTGGCCGAAGGCGGATCAGCACTTAACGCTGTTGAACAAACGATCAGGATCATGGAAGACAATCCTCTTTTTAATGCCGGGAAGGGAGCAGTTTTTACTCATGAGGGGAGGAATGAACTTGACGCAGCTATTATGGATGGATCAAATCTTGCTGCAGGTGCTGTAGCCGGTGTTACAGACATAAAGAATCCTATCACAGCAGCAAGGAGGGTGATGACAAATTCCCCTCATGTAATGCTTGCAGGAGCAGGTGCATCGCAATTTGCTAAAGAACAAGGACTTGAAATTGTTCCGGCATCTTATTTTTATACAGAAAAACGATTTCATGAATTGGAGGAAATCTTAAAAAAAGAGAAAAATGGCACAGTAGGGTGTTGCGCTCTTGATAAAAATGGTAACCTGGCAGCTGGAACATCAACAGGCGGTATGGCCGGTAAAAGATATAACAGGATAGGGGACTCTCCGATAATCGGTGCCGGAACTTATGCTAATAATAATACCTGCGCTGTTTCCGGTACCGGACATGGTGAATATTTTATAAGATGGACAGTAGCACACGATATTTCAGCATTAATGGAATATAAAGGACTTTCTCTGAAAGAAGCTTCCGACCTTGTTGTAAATGATAAGCTTGTAAAGGCTGGTGGAAGCGGCGGAGTAATTTGCCTGGATAAAGCCGGTAATGTCTCAATGCCTTTTAACTCCTCCGGTATGTTCAGAGGCTTCGCTACTGCAGATGGAAAAGAAGGAATCTTTATCTATAAAGATGAAGGGGTAAAATAAAGAAGCATGGAGCATAGAGCACATTTCGAGAACTAATTATAATAGCAGCTTAACCCTGACATTCCTGCCCGGAAAAATATGTAGTAAGATAGTGATTAATTGAGCCTTACCGAACCATATGATGCAAGGACATTGACTCTGGATGTTGGATTCTCATCTTTTCCTACAGTTCCGGATACTTCATGTGAGTTGTTCTCAACTATACGTCGTTGGTTCCTAAAATTATCTTCATTGTATTTCAAGCCGCCGTACGTAACTTTTGCATCGAGTTTATAGCTTGCAGATTCTACAATTCCAAGCTTAACGCCCATATAATGGGTTTCAACATCAAGTGATTCAAATCCGGCCGGTATGCGATCGATAGAAAATGAACCATAACTGCCGTTGTAAGTGAGCTTTTTAGTTAATTCTCCAATGTTAACTTCTGTATAGCCATTTTCAAGAACCAGATTTTTAATGTTTTCAATCCTGATATTATCATATTTACTTTGACCAACAATTGAACTTGTTTCTCCGATAATTATTTTTGAATATTTACTATCAAGAAGTATTGCCTGACTCTTTGCTATTTCCATGCTTCCAACATATCTTTCGGTCAGATCGAGCCATCCTGTTTCATCAATGGTTCCTTTTCCGTAAGCCAGATTAAGAGTGCTCAGTGGTTTGATATTTCCTCTCGTGAGTTTTCCTGCAGTAATGTTTCCATATTTAATATCAAGATCCATTAAACCATGAAGCTCATCTATATCCGTATTGCCATATTTGTTTGAAAGTGTAAGATCATTTCCAACAGGCATTTTTATATGGTAGTCTATGCTGAATTTTCTTGAATCGCCCCATCCTGTGAAGTTAAATTTGTCATCAATTATAGTTCTTGCAGAGATCACACTGGTGCCTTCCGAAAACTGAACATCTATCTGGTCAAGGAATTTCTGCGCTTTTTCTTTATTTGACATATCAACAGTTACCTTAACGTCGATAACTATCTGATCCTTATCCCAACTTTGAATTATCACATCTCCGTATTTGTTGCTGATATCCAGTGTTTTTGTTCCTGCTGTATACTCCTTATGGAATTCCTTTGTTACCTCCTGTGCAGAAATAGAAATTGCTGAAGAAATTAAAAAGAGAGATATGAAGAAGAACGCTCCTGATTTATAATTTAGTGTTTTCATTTTCCTTCTTATTTTGGTTATCATTTCTGATTGTCTTAAGCTGATTTACGATATAAGTCATTACTTCAAGTTTAGTCTGATAGTGCTCTATCATCGCATTTATTATCCGTTCATCGTTTGGATTTGCCTTTAATTCTTTCTGCAGGGAGACATATGTTGAATCCATGCTTTTTAGTTCTTTCAGAAGTATTGTTTTTTGTGCAGGATTATTTTTCAGATCAACATTTACAATTTCCCCTTCCATAAGGTTTACCTGGTGCACGTAATAGTTTTCGACTTCTTTATATTGAGGTGAGACCTGTCCCAGCGTCATCCTGCTGCTGCCTGTACGGATGAAATGGTCCCATGTCCAGAGTGAAGAGAGAGTAATGAGCAGTGTTACAACTGCTGCTTTTAACAGGTAAGGTACAATACTTCTTGTAATTGTGTTTACCTGAAATCTCTTCTCCAGTTTTCTGTTAAATCTTTCCAGGTGACCTTCCGAAGGTTCTGCATCTTCGAAAAAATCCTTATTGTTCCTGATTATGTCCTCTATGTTTTTCATATCCGCTGAATTTTCATTTTCCTTTTAATTCACCAATGAGTTTTTGTTTTGCTCTCGAAAGTTGTGATCGCGAAGTACTGCTGTTGATGGAAAGTATTTCTGCAATTTCATCGTGATCGTAACCTTCGAGAAGGTATAGAGATAGTATAACTCTGTATCCATCGGGAAGTCGTTCAATAGCCTCTTTAACCTCTTCAACCCTGACATCAATTTCCTCATATCTGGCTGTATCGTCGCCGCTATCATCTCTTATACCAACATGTGACTCAATATCTTCAAAGACCGCTTTTCTTTTGTTCAGGGCATCCAGTGACCGGTTAACTACTATTTTTTTAAGCCATGCACCGAAACTTACTGTTCCTGAATAAGTATCAATTTTTTCAAAGGCCGACAGGAATGATTCCTGCATTATATCTTCAGCTTCCATCGTGTCAGTTACAATTCTCAGACTTGTATTGTACATAGCTTTGTAGTACAACTTGTAAATCTGAAACTGAGCTTTCTGGTCGCCGTTTTTACACCCGTCCAAAAGATCCTGGTGTAGGTTTTTGAATGCCGCTTCTACATTTGACATCTTTACGTAAAGACTAGTTTTTATATGTGTTGCTGCACCCACCTTCTATTAAATTTCTAATCAATAGACGGGGTAAAATTTTTAATGCTGCACTCAATTTAAGAAATTTTAAAAGAAATTTCAGAAAAAGTTAAGAATTATTCCCTGGGTTACATGCCCACTGGAGTAATTCAACTCGGAACCAAATAAACTGTGAGGTATTGAAAACACCAGGAGGAGTACAATTGCAGCCAGTGCTATATAGAAAGGCCTATCTTTCTTCCTGTTCATAACAACAGCTAAAATCCAGAAAATTAATGCTATAAGTGTTTTATTATCAGTCAGGTCCCAACCAAACGGAATTCCGGTCCATAAATCGCCAAATGCAAAATATTGTACTATCGGACCAAGTATTATACCCCCTGTAAAGAAAAAGATTAAAGTCCATAATGCATACTTTTTATAAAAAGGGTATTTTATTACAGCCATTAGCCCTGCAAGTGTCGAGAAAAGCATAGCAATAAACATTAAAAGTATATGAGGAATCAAAACAAATGCCGGTACATCTCCTTTAAATCTTATAACTACCGGACTTTCTTTGAGATATGATTTAGTACCGCTCAAATCGGTAATTTCAATATAATACTGCAATTTCCCGGCAACAGGCTGTTGCGGAACCTCAGCAAAGAATCCTCCATGTTTAGGATCGGCCCGGTAAATGAAGTCTGCAATTTGATATTCACTTTCAGATTTGTACCGTTTATAGAAAAGTCTGGCTCTGATATTTGAATTGTTCAGATCGAGTCTGATTTCAGGTTTTTCATTAAGACTCAGGCTTCGTATAAGCTTCAGATTCTGAAGTTTATCATTAAGTGTTACTTCTAACTTCTTCGGGTAAGTAGGTCCGGTCATCCGTTGATAGATTGCAGCACTAAATGTAATCAGGAATGCCAGGATCCATAAAATAAATTTTTTCATTTTGGAAAATATTTAATTTCATATAGGACTTAGACGTATATAACTTTATAATTGTATCACCAGAACCACTTTTTTATCATTTCGTAAGACTTCAACGCTTATTGTCTGGCCATGTTTGAGCTGACCCATTCTAAACATATAATCCTGGATATTATTAACAGGTTTCCCGTTAATAAATGTAATTATGTCACCTTTTTGCATTCCTCCAATGGCTGCAGGTTTACCTGGAGTCACAAAATCAGCGCGCAAACCGTTTTTAATAACACCGGCAAAATCGGGCATGATACCCAGTGTGACTCCTTTTCTCATTGGATATCTGGTTGTTTCAACTTTCGGACCGGCTTCCTTAAACTGCAATCTTGAGTCTTCTGATGCCGTCTCTTTTGCAACATTGAATACCAGATCGGATATTTCAACCATTCCTTTATAATTTATTTTTTCCCATGTATCGGTCGGAGTATGATAATCCATATGGGCACCTGTAAAATAAAACAATACCGGAATATTCTTGCCATAGAAAGAGGAGTGATCGGAAGGACCATAACCTTCTTCTGAGAGGGTAAGTTTAATTATTGAAGTATCGGTATTTGCATAGACCAGAGCTTTTAAGCCGGTGGCAGTACCGACTCCTCCGATCTGCAGATTATTTGTTTCATTTAATCTGCCAACCATATCCATATTGATCATTACGTTCACCCTGGAAAGATCTATCCCGGGATCATCAACAAAATGTTTTGATCCCAGAAGCCCTTCTTCTTCACCACTGAAGGATAGGCATAAAATGCTTCTTTTATGACTCCCTTTTGTTTCTGCAAATTTCTCAGCAAGTTCAAGCATCATGGCAACTCCTGATGCATTGTCATCCGCACCGTGATGAATACCGATTGTGTCAAGTGCCCGGCTTCCGGAACCGGGTCCACCCATACCAAGATGATCAAAATGCGCACCGAGAATTATGTATTCATCTTTTAGCTTTGGATCTTCGCCGGGAAGCAACATAACAACATTTCTTGTATTTGCCAGTTCCCTGACAATTTCTGCTTTCCCATTAACAGAAACCTTTGTAGAAAACGAAAATGGTTTTTTTGTGTCATTTAGTTTTTTCTCAAGCAGAGCTATCGTATTTTTTGATTTTGACAGAATGACATCAGCTACTTCTTTCTTTATTCTCAAAACTGGGATATCAACTGAATATCCTTCCATATTAAGCGGTTCAAACGCATCCTGTGGATCAAGTAACGGACCTGAAACCATCAATACACCGGCTGCCCCCATGTCTTTTGCCAGCAGAGCTTTATCTCTGTCAGCACTGAAAGAAATAAACGGACTCTTATTATTTTCAGGTTCCGGGTCCCCTCGGAGTATCATCACCCATTTCCCTTTCACATCGACACCTTCATAGTCATTCCATTTCAAAGTGTCACCATTGATATTGAATCCATATCCTGCAAAAACAACATCTGATTCCTTTCCTGAATTTGAACTGAAAGCAAATGGAATAAAGTCTTTATCCAGAGTATAGGATATGCCGTATATCGATAATGAGTTGGATTTACCGGCTACAACTTTTTTGGTTACTTTATACCTCTGTAAACCATCTCCTGTGAGAGGCTTCAGACCATAAGAGATTAACTTGCTTTTTATGTACTCTGCTGCCAGACTATCTCCGGGCGAACCAGTAAGTCTTCCTCTGAGGGAATCTGATGAAAGATATTTTATATGACTCTGAAGTTCTTTAACAGTGACCTGACTGTTTCCAATACTTGAAAATATGAAAAGTATTATCAGGATTGGTAGGGTGCGAATGATATTTCTTAATGGTATATTTTTTTTCATTATCAGAGTTTTTCTTTATTCAAAGAGTTTAAATGCTTCTTTAATTAATCCAATGGCTTCCATGAGTTGTTTTTCTGTGATAATGAGGGGAGGAGCAAACCGGATAATATGATTATGTGTTGGTTTTGCAATCAGACCCTTATCTTTCATGGCCAGACAGACATCCCAGGCTTCCTTTCCGTTCTTTGGTTTTATAACCACTGCGTTCAAAAGCCCTTTTCCGCGAACGAGTTCAACCATTTCTGATTTGATATTCTGGAATTCTTTGCGAAAAATTTTTCCGAGACGGTCAGCGTTTTCTGCGAGTTTTTCATTCTTAACCACTTCGAGTGCAGCAACAGCTACTTTTGCAGCAAGCGGATTACCTCCGAAGGTTGAGCCGTGTTCTCCAGGTTTTATTGTAAGCATGATCTCGTCATCAGCTAAAACGGCAGAAACAGGAAGGACGCCGCCTGATAATGCTTTTCCAAGTATAAGTATATCGGGACGAACACCTTCATGATCGCAAGCCAGCAGTTTTCCTGTACGGGCAATTCCGGTCTGGACTTCGTCAGCAATAAATAGCACGTTTTTTGATTTGCAAAGGTCATATGACTTTTTCAGATATCCATCATCCGGTACAAATACACCTGCTTCACCCTGTATCGGTTCAACAAGAAAACCTGCGACATCGGGATCATCAAGAGCATTTTCGAGAGCCTTCAGATCATTATACGGTATGATAATGAAGCCGGGAGTAAACGGCCCGTAATCATCTCTTGCATCAGGATCAGTCGACATTGAAACTATCGAAATGGTCCGGCCATGAAAGTTACCTTCGCATGCAATGATCTTGGCATTATTCTGCTTTATCCCCTTTTTCTTATAAGCCCATTTACGACAGAGTTTAAGAGCTGTTTCGTCAGCTTCGGCACCTGAATTCATTGGCAGAACCTTGTCGTATTTAAAGTATTTTGTTATATATTCTTCATACTCACCAAGTACAGAATTATAAAAAGCTCTGGAAGTCAGTGTGAGCCTTGTTGCCTGATCAGTTAACGCTTTAATAATAGCAGGATGGCAATGACCCTGATTGACAGCTGAATAGGCTGACAGAAAATCAAAATATCTTTTCCCTTCAACATCCCAGACAAATGGTCCTTCACCTCTTTCGAGAACTACAGGAAGAGGATGATAGTTATGAGCACCGAATTTGTCTTCCCGTTTTATATAATCCTGAGTATTCATATTGTTGATTATTAAATATATATAAATTGATTAAATGTGCATACAATCTTACAAAAGCTTTTTAATATTTCAAAATGGAGTGCCTAGAGTGTCTAAAGTGCCTAGAGTGCCTAAAGTTATTGGTTCACTCTGTGTCACTCTGTGCTTCTCTGTGGACCTCTGTGTCAGTTCTTATTTTTCTTTGCGACCTAAGGTTCTGAACTTTTTCGAGCTTTGCGGTTAATGGATTTTTATTTCCCGCTGATTTCGCAGATTTACGCAGATCCAACCACATGAAAACTAGTCTCACACCTCATGTCTTGTCATCAAACAATCCCGGTCGTAACCGTTTGGTCCGTTCCTCTGACTGTTCATGTCTCCAGTTTTCAATATGTGCAGCATGGCCCGAAAGGAGTATTTCAGGTACTTTCCATCCGTTAAAATCAGCAGGTCGTGTATAAACCGGGGGAGCCAGGAGATCATCCTGAAAGGAATCGGAGAGTGCTGACTGTTCATCTGACATGGCACCTGGAATAAGTCTGACTATTGCATCCGTAATAGCAGCAGCGGGTAACTCACCTCCTGAGAGCACATAATCTCCTATTGATATTTCCCTGGTTATCAGATAATCGCGAATTCTTTGATCCACCCCTTTATAATGGCCGGCAAGTATTATAATATTGTTCTTTAGTGAAAGCTGGTTGGCTAATTTCTGATTGAATTTTTCTCCGTCAGGGGAAGTATATATTATTTCATCATATTCTCTTTCACTTTTAAGTTTTTCAATTGCCTTGTATACAGGTTCTATCATCATTACCATTCCCGCTCCTCCGCCGAATGCGTAATCATCAACACTTCTATACTTATCATTTGTGAAATCCCTGAGATTGATTATATTTATCTCAACAAGACCCTTCTCCCTGGCTCTCTTTACTATTGAATGATTAAAAGGGCTCTCAAGCAACTCCGGCAGGACTGTAATAATATCAATTCTCATCTGAGTTATTTTTCGCAAAAATACAAAGAAAATATTCATTTTCCTGACACATTATTATATTGTAGAGACAGGTCTCAGACCTGTCTCTACCTCAATTCAGACCTGTCTCTACCTCAATTCAGACCTGTCTTTACCTCAATTCAGACCTGTCTTTACCTCAATTCAGACCTGTCTCAACCTCAATTCAGACCTGTCTCTACCGCAATTCAACCTGTCTTATTATAAAATGAACAATGCATTCTATTATTCAATTATATTTGCACCATGGAATGTCGTGAAAACTGTGGAGCCTGCTGTGTTGCGTTGTCAATTTCTTCACCTATACCAGGGATGGCCTCTGGAAAACCGGCCGGAGTGAGGTGTATTCATCTTCTGGATGATTATAAGTGCTCTATATATAATGACACCGGTAAACCAGAAGTATGTTCTGATTTTAAAGCTGAACATGAGTTTTGCGGATCTAATCAGGAGGAGGCTATAAGGATATTGTATTCTCTTTCGGAATAAGTGTGTGTACTATTTAATAACCAACCACCTCCCCCCTTCGGGGTACTCCTCCTTTAAAAAGGAGGAGAGAGTAATGTGCTGATTAATAGAATTTTCCCCTCCTTTTGAACTACCCTTTATACACATATTTAGGATCTGGTCGTAGATTATGAGCTGTTAATTCGAAAAGATCTGTTTTAATAAGTTTAGTTTTGTCCTGTGGAGATTCCTCGCTCCGCTCGGAATGACATTGCAATTAGGTGGTTACGAGGGTGAAGAAGTGGCGATTCGCGATACCAGTTTACATTTTGAGAAATACATCTGCGAATCGCCACTTCTTCACCCCATGTGCTCTTCAAAAGGGATGTCATTCCGAGCGGAGCGAGGAATCTCCAATCATTATTACAGCTTTTATGCAAAGCTCCGTCAGTACTTCAGAATGTTTGTTGAGTAAATAGCTGATGAAGCCGAAGGTTATTCATATTCAGCTCGTTCAGAACCGTAATAATGAAAAGATGTGTATAAAGGGTAGCCTTTTGAAGGAGGGGTGTCATTGCCGAACGGCAATGACAGGGTGGTTGATTTTACTTTATATTCAACACATTTCCAGAAGTATACACTATTTTACCACCGGTTATCGTATAATCCACCTTTGTCTTCATAATCTCGTTTTCAGGTATTGTCAGAAGGTCTTTATCAACTATGACTATATCCGCCAGATAACCGGTTTTAATCATCCCTTTACGGTTTTCCATGAACTGGGAATACGCTGATCCGAGGGTATAGTATTTTATTGCATCTTCCATTTTGATCTTCTGCTCAGGATGCCAGCCTTCACCTGTCTCGCCAAGCCTGTCTTTACGTGTGACGGCTGCATAGAGTCCTTCCATTGGATTAAGCGGTTCTACCTGATAATCAGTGCCAAATGCCAGTATTGCCCCGGCATCTGCAAGACTTTTCCATGCGTAAGCACCTTTTGCCCTTTCCGTACCAATACGTTTTTCGCAGAATTTCTTGTCGGATATGCAATGTGTTGGTTGCATAGAAGCGATAACTCCAAGACTTGCAAAACGCGGAATATCAGATGGCTGAAGTGTTTGTGCATGTTCGATCCGGTGCCTGCTGTCGCGTTTACCGTTCAGAAGCTCAGCTTTCTCATAAGCGTTTAATACCCAGTTATTCCCTTTATCCCCAATTGCATGTATGCCTATCTGGAATCCTAATTTATCGGCAGCAATAACCATTTTCTCCATCTTTTCATATGGTATCAATGCGAGTCCGGATGTCGAAGGATTATCGGTGAATGGTTCAAACATTAATGCAGTTCCCGATCCAATGGTTCCGTCCATGAATGCTTTCAGGTATCCGAATCTTATCCAGTTGGCCTCTCCTGGATAACGTTTTTCCAGTTCAAGATACTTTTTAAGCAGTATTGTATCATCTGTAAGTGATTTTCCAATATCGATCCTGCAGGTTAGCTCTCCATCTTTCTGAAGTTTTTCATAAGCCTTGAAATCTGCAGCACCCGGTACCTGAACACTTGTAACTCCGAGTTCACGGGCTTCTTTTAAAGCAAGAAGATATCCTTTCCATTGTCTTGCAGATGCTTCTTCAGCTGTCCTTGATGGCTTAACTTCTCCGGTTCTGATCAGTTCCCCGGCATTTTCTTTAAAAATACCTGTGGGTTCACCAGTTACCGGATCTTTTTGTATAACTCCGCCGAAAGGATCAGGAGTCTCTTTTGTAATTTTTGAAGCTTTAAGTATGTAAGAGTTTACCAGAACCGAATGTCCGTCCGCCCTGGTTAGCATGACAGGATTATCGGGAGATACTTTATCCAGGAGTTCTTTAGTAGGCCATTTCTTGTCAATAAACATCTCATGTTCCCAATGGCCTCCTTTTATAAGTTCACCTGGTCGGGATTTTTCAACCTGGGCTTTAACTTTTTGAGTTATGACTGAGGGATCAGTAGTATAGCGCAGTTCAATATAATCAGGGTCAAGGGGGCCGAAATGAACATGGGCATCATTAAAACCAGGAATGACAAGTCTTCCCGATGCATCGATAACTATTGTACAGCATTTTTCTATCAATAAGGATATCTCAGATGTTTTACCAACGGCAATTATTTCTTCTCCCTTAATTGCGATAGCCTCTGCTATAGGGTTGTCTTTATCAATTGTCAGTATCTTACCGTTTATAATTACCAGATCAGCTTTTTGAATTTGTGCATATGCACCTATTGTTACCATGATAAATACTGATAATGAGATAATTAGTTTTTTCATAATTGTCTTTTATAAATCCACTAACCGCAAAGATCTCAAAAATTTAAGAACTAAGATCGCAAAGGGAAAAAAATAACCTCACGCGTCACACCTTATGCCTCATGCCATATTTTAACTTCTCTTTAAGAATTTTGTTAATTTTTAATGATGTATGATATTACAAAACAGGTAATTTCGCAAAAACATTTGATTATGAACATTGCATTAATCGGTTATGGACGAATGGGACATGAAATTGAGTCCATATCTGTCAAAAGGGGACATTTTATCAAACTTATTGTAGATCAGGATAATGAAAATGATTTGAACAATGCTAATCTGAATGGAATTGATGTTGCAATTGAGTTTTCATCACCTGCTGCAGCTTTTAATAATATAATGAAATGTCTTGATGGAAAGGTTCCCGTTGTTTCAGGTACCACCGGTTGGCTTGAAAACTATAACAAGGTTGTTGAAGTCTGCAATAAAAATGAAACATCCTTTATCTACTCTTCAAATTTCAGTATAGGTGTCAATCTGCTTTTCAGGCTTAATTCTGAACTGGCAAAACAGATGGAACGATATCATGACTATAGTGTCTCTATCGAGGAGATTCATCATACAAAAAAACTGGATGCTCCTAGTGGTACTGCAATAACACTGGCAGAAGGTATCGTTAACCAGCATTCGAAGTATGACAAATGGTGCTTTGAAAGAGATAGAGCAAGCATGTGTATTCCGATAAACTCAATCAGGGAAGGTGTTGTACCGGGGATACATATGGTTACCTGGGATTCAGAAATTGATACAATAAGCCTTAAACACGAGTCGAAAAACAGGAAAGGTTTCGCTCTTGGGGCAATTGTTGCTGCTGAATTTATTCAAACAAGGAAGGGTATATTTACAATGGATGATGTAATGGGATTCTGATATTTTTTCTTCTACTGATAAGTAAAATTAATCATGAAAAATATTTTTCAAAAGAAATACATAAAGTTTTATATTGTTGCAACTCTTTATATCCTGGTCGTGATATGGATAGGAAATTACTGGCTTCTGATAGGATTAGGAGTAATTTATGATTTATATGTGTCAGAAAAAGTAAACTGGACCTTCTGGAAAAAGAAGAAAAGAAAGAACAGCGCTTTTATTGAATGGCTAGATGCTTTGATCTTTGCAGTGATCGCTGTAACTCTGATAAATATATTCATGTTTCAGAATTACAAAATTCCAACAGGATCCATGGAAAAATCATTGTTGATAGGTGATCGTCTTTTTGTCAGTAAGCTGGCTTATGGTCCCAGAATGCCTAATACACCACTTGCAATACCGTTTACTCAGAATATGATTCCGGGTACAAAAGCACGTTCATGGTCCAATCTGATTATGTTGCCGTATAAGCGTCTCTTCGGATTGGGCCGGATAAAAAATAATGATCCGGTTGTTTTTAATTTTCCTGCAGGCGATACCGTCGTAGTGGAGGACCAGGTGCCAAGCTATTACGAAATTGTCAGAAGTACTGCCAGGTCGATGAAAGAAAGAGAACAGTATTTGAAAAACACATTAAAAGCGGATAATTATTATCTGAATATGGCCCGAAGAGAGGTTTGGGCAAAAAATCATATCATATATCGTCCGGTTGACAGAAGGGATAATTATGTTAAAAGATGCGTTGGTATTCCCGGAGATACGATAAAGATTATATCAGGCAAACTTTATGTCAATGGGAAACCGGTTCCTGAGAACAGTACACAACAGACAGACTATGTGGTAAATACAAACGGAAATACGATAAATCCAAAGGCATTTGAACGGCTCGGAATTTCCAGGGCAGACCAGACAGTTCTTTCCGGTTCAACATATTTATTACCCCTTACCAGAGCGACTGCTGAGGCTATATCAAAGTTCACAAACGTAACAGGGCTAACACCTGTATATGAGAAATCCGGACAATTTGCTTCTCAGATATTTCCATATGATCCTTCTTTCGGTTGGAATGAGGACAACTTTGGCCCGTTATGGATACCTTCAAGAGGCTCTGCAGTAAAACTTGATACCGGCAATCTTTGTCTGTATGAACGGATTATTGATGTATATGAGCATAACGATTTAAAGGTAAAGGACAATAAAATATATATTAATAATATGGTGGCCGATAGCTATACTTTTAAGATGGATTATTATTGGATGATGGGAGATAACCGGCATAAATCGGCCGATTCAAGATACTGGGGCTTTGTTCCTGAAGATCATATTGTCGGTAGACCGATGTTCATCTGGCTTTCAACTGATAGTGATTTATCAGGATTAAGATCTATCAGGTTTGGCAGGATTTTTAAGAAAACTATATAGAATTGTTAAGATTTAAAATTTTTTAAATATTGACTGAATACCATATTAATCATCTTTGATAATTGTTCGGCAGGTAAGGTCAATAGAAGGAAGAATATTCACCATCAGGTATATAATAGGTTTCTGATTATTATTTCTATTTTTACCGACTCAATAAAACAGTTTTATTATGAATGAACTATTAACAAAAAAAAATATAAGGTTTGCTGTAGTAGCATTTCTTTATATCCTTGTGGTAATCTGGATTGGTAATTACTTGTTCCTGATTGGGTTGGCGGTTATCTATGATTTATATATCAGTGAGAAAGTAAACTGGACTTTTTGGAAAAAACGTCATGCCAAAAACAGCGCTTTTATTGAATGGATTGATGCCCTGATCTTTGCAGTAATAGCAGTTTCGCTCATAAATATTTTTCTTTTTCAGAATTACAGGATACCGACTCCGTCAATGGAGAAATCTTTATTGGTCGGGGATCATCTCTTTGTAAGTAAGCTTGCCTATGGACCGAGAATGCCGAACACTCCAATTGCATTTCCTTTCACACAACATACAATGCCTCTTACCGGGGGCAAATCATGGTCAAATCTGATACTCTGGCCTTATAAACGTCTTGCCGGAGCAGGTAAAGTAAAAAATAATGACCCGATAGTATTTAATTTTCCGGCTGGAGATACGGTAGTAGTAGAGGAACAAGCTACCAGCTATTATGAGATTGTCAGAAGAAGAGCCAGGGAGTTAAAAGAAATGGATGGAGGTTCATCCAAACATGATAATTACTTTTTACAGCAGGCCAGAAAAGAAGTCCGGGATAAATATACTGTTATTTACAGGCCTGTCGACAGGAGAGATAATTATGTGAAAAGGTGCATCGGTATTCCCGGAGACACTGTAACCATAAAAAAAGGAGTGCTTTTTGTTAACGGGAAAATTGTCCCGGATAATGGTACCCAGCAAACAACATATTCTGTTACCACAAATGGAACAACAATTAATCCAAAAGCATTCGAACGTCTTGACATATCAAAATCTGATCAGACAATGTTATCTGCAACAGTGTATCTTCTTCCTCTTACCAAAGGTAATGCAGATGCAATATCCAGGTTCACTAATGTTTCTGAGATATCCCCTGTCTATACCGGAAAAAGTGAATATGCTCCCCATATATTTCCATTCAATCCGGTCTATGGATGGAATGAAGATAACTATGGACCGATATGGATGCCTGTCAGAGGTGCGACAGTAAAACTCGATACGTCCAATCTGTGCCTTTATGAGCGTATAATTAATGTATATGAGCATAACAAACTACGGGTTGATGGAAGCATAATCTATATAAATAATGCTCCTGCAGTGAGGTACACTTTTAAGATGAATTATTACTGGATGATGGGAGATAACCGTCATAACTCAGCCGACTCAAGATATTGGGGCTTTGTGCCTGAGGATCATATTGTGGGTAAACCTAAGTTCATCTGGTTATCGCTTGATAAAGAAGCAAGAGGATTTAGAAGTATAAGGTGGAGCAGGATGTTTATGAAGGCGAAATAATCTAGGTGTCTTCTTATATTGTGTTAGTAAAGGAACATAGGTAGGTAACTCTCCCCTCCTTTTGAAGGAGGGGTGGCTGAGCGCAAGCGAAGCCGGGGTGGTTGATTAGTTAAATCACTCATTAAAAGTAACTTATTGTATCATTAGTATATAATCAACCACCCCGTCACTCCTTCGGCGTGACACCCCTCCTTCAAAAGGAGGGGAGAATTCCATCAGATATTATTAGACTAAGACAATAGAAAACCTGTAAACAATAAAAAGGGACACACTTTCATATGTCCCCTTTTTAATATAATAAGATTGTTCCTTATTTGACTGTTTCAACAATTGCTTTGAACGCCTCGGGGTGGTTCATTGCCAGGTCGGCAAGTGTTTTTCTGTTCAGTGTGATTCCTTTTTTATCGAGCTTACCGATAAATTCCGAATAGCTCATTTCATACTGACGTACACCGGCATTTATCCTTTGAATCCAGAGAGCCCTGAAAAGGCCTTTCTTTTTCTTCCTGTCGCGGTACGCATACCCCATTCCTTTGTCGAGGGTATTCTTTGCAACCGTTATTACATTTCCTCTTGATCCGAAGTTTCCTCTTGTCTGCTTAAGAACCTTTTTTCTTCTAGCTCTTGAAGCGACTGCATTTACTGATCTTGGCATAACTCATCTTTTTTGAATGTCAGCGGTCTGGTAATAGACTCTTATGTGCTGAACAATCTGTTAATACTATAATTTATTTTAATCAATGCGTTTAACTACTATTTCATTGCAAGCAACAGCTTAACATTCTTAAGATCTGTTTTGTGAACCTCACCGGCATAGGTAAGATTTCTCTTACGTTTGGTCGATTTTTTGGTAAGGATGTGGCTTTTAAATGCATGTTTGCGCTTGATTTTTCCTGTTCCGGTCAGAGAAAATCTCTTCTTTGCACCCGGATTCGTCTTCATTTTTGGCATTTCTCTCGTTCAGATATATTAAAAAACTATTTTTTCTTTTTTGGTGAAAAAGATACGATCATCCTTTTTCCTTCAAGCCTTGGAAGTTGTTCGACTTTTCCAAATTCTTCAAGATCGTTGGCAAAACGCAGCAATAATACTTCGCCCTGTTCCTTGAATAAAATTGATCTTCCTTTAAAGAATACATAAGCTCTGACTTTTGCACCCTCCTCGAGGAATCTCATGGCATGCTTGAGTTTAAAATTATAATCGTGATCATCAGTATTTGGTCCGAACCTTATCTCTTTCACAACTACTTTTGATGCTTTGGCCTTTATCTCTTTTTGCTTTTTCTTTTGCTGATAGAGAAATTTCTGATAATCAACAATGCGGCAAACAGGGGGATCGGCATTTGGCGAAATTTCAACCAGGTCAAGTTCCATGGTATCTGCAAGCCTGAGAGCATCCTGAATACTCATTACATCTGCTTCTATTTCTTCACCTACTACTCTGACCACTTTTGCAGTGATCCTGTGGTTGATTTTGTGAGCCGGCTGGGTAACCCTTGCCGGGCTTCGCCTGATTGGTAAAGCTATAGCTCTTTCCTCCTTATTTTTGTTAATACTAAAATTACCTATCGTGCTTTAAATTGCAATTTCTTTTCGGATTTCAGAATTTATGAAATTCACAAATTCTTCAATTTTCATACTCCCTTTATCACCTTCTCCCTGCTTCCTGACAGCGATAGTTCCATTTTCCACCTCTTTTTCACCTATTATAAGAAGGTATGGAATCCTCTTTAATTCATTATCCCTGATCTTCTTACCTATCTTTTCGCTTCTGTCGTCAATTAGTGTGCAAATATCGGAATTATTTAGAATTTCCAAAACTTTTCCTGCATAATCATTGAATTTTTCACTAATTGGTAAAATGACTGCTTTTTCAGGAGCAAGCCAGAGCGGGAATTTCCCTGTGGTATTTTCGATCAACACCGCGACAAATCTTTCCATTGATCCGAATATTGTACGATGAATCATTACAGGTCTGTGTTTCTGGTTATCACTTCCATTGTATGTCAGATCAAACCTTTCAGGAAGGTTGTAATCAACCTGGATTGTACCCAGCTGCCATTTTCTCCCAATAGCATCTTTTACCATGAAATCAAGTTTTGGGCCATAGAAGGCTGCCTCTCCGGTGACAATAGTTGTTACAAGATTTTTCTCGGCTGCAACTTCAATTATATCGCGCTCCGCTCTTTCCCAATTTTCATCCGAACCGATATACTTCTGTTTATTATCGGGATCACGTAAAGAAACCTGAGCTGTAAAATCATTGAAATTCAGGATCTTAAATATGTATAAAATCAGGTCGATAATGCTTTTAAACTCTTCTCTCATCTGATCATCTCTGCAAAAGAGATGAGCATCATCCTGGGTAAAACTTCTGACACGGGTAAGCCCATGTAATTCACCGCTCTGTTCGTATCTGTAGACAGTACCGAACTCCGCCATTCTGTAAGGAAGATCCTTATAGGAGTGAGGAGTAGCATTATAAATCTCACAATGGTGAGGACAGTTCATTGGTTTGAGCATAAACTGTTCGCCTTCCTGGGGGGTTGAAATAGGCTGAAATGAATCAGCTCCGTATTTTTCAAAATGACCCGAGGTCTTATAAAGGTTCACATTCCCGATATGAGGTGTTGTAACAATTTTATAACCTCGTTTCCTTAATTCTTTTGTCAGGAAAGTGATAAGATTCTGTCTGACATCAGATCCTCTCGGAAGCCACAAGGGCAGACCCATTCCAACTTTTGGTGAGAAAGTAAATAACTCGAGTTCTTTACCGATTCTCCGGTGATCTCTTCTTTTTGCTTCCTCAAGAAAAACAAGATATTCATCGAGAAGCTTTTGCTTCGGATAAGTGATTCCGTAAATTCTTGTAAGCATCTTGCGATTCTCATTTCCTCTCCAGTAAGCTCCGGCAACACTCAGAAGCTTTATGGCTTTTAAAGGTTCAGTTGAAGGAAGATGAGGTCCCCTGCAAAGATCTGTGAAATTACCCTGGGTATATAAAGTTATTGTACCGTCTTCAAGCTCACTTATCAGTTCAGTCTTATATTCATCACCTTTTTTTAAGAAAAAATCAAGAGCTTCTTTCTTGCTGATATCCCGTCTTGTGTAGATAAGATTCTTTGCAGCAAGTTCCTTCATTTTATTCTCAATAGACAGAAGGTCAGCCTCAGTTATTATATTTCCATCACCCGGGTCCACATCATAATAAAAACCATTCTCAATAGCAGGCCCGATGCCAAATTTCATTCCCGGATACAAAGCCTCCAAGGCTTCTGCCATAAGGTGAGCCGAAGAATGCCAGAAGGCATGTTTTGCTTCTGCGTCTTCCCATTTATGTAGTTTCAGGGAGGCATCGCTGTTAATAGGTCTGGTAAGATCCCATAACTCACCGTTCACAGTGGCAGCATATACCTCTTTGGCCAGCCGTGGGCTTATCAGTTCCGCAACCTCCAGACTGTTGATTCCCTTATCATACTCTGTGGCAGATCCGTCAGGAAATGTAATTTTTATCATTCTGAACACTTCTTTTTAATGGAGTGCAAAGATAAAGATAATTTTTAATTAATTAGTTTAATAAATTGTGACAAGGACACGCCATGGCGTGTCCCTACATTTACCATCCAATGATATCGTAGGGTCATGCCATGGCATGACCCTTTGATCGCAATCAAGGATTTTATTAATCCGTGTAATTTCGTGGTAAAATGAACACATTCGTGTGATTTCATCAGGCCACGCCATGGCCCTACACGCGCCATCATGAAGTAGGGTCATGCCATGGCATGACCTTTAAAACAGATTAGATCAGATCCTTCCTTCATACAAATCGGCTATCGGGAAAATAAGGTCATAATCATTCCAGTTCAGATTACCATCAACAACTTTAAAGCTTTTAAATCTGTTCAATTCAAGATATTTTCTGATTGAAGGATGCTGAGATTTTTCGAGAAAAGGGCCGAAATCAACTATTTGTTCAGTTCCGTCTGAAAAGATTAACTTTATCTTATAGTACACGTTTAATTCAGCTTCCTTTAACTCTATTTTTTTTTCAATATTCTGATCATACTCAACAACTATTTTCATTTCAACCTCCTTTCTATTCTTTCAAAATCTACCTCTTTATGCAAAACAAAATAGTTTATCCATTTATCAATAATCCTGTCTCCGTATTCTTTGATAAAGTCTTCAAAATCTTTTAATTTGCTACCTTTTAATGGACTGACTCCCTTAACAGATTTTATTACTATCTTAACTATCCTGCCATTTTCGATAAAAAACTCTGCTTTACTTTCAAAAATTTCATATTTCCCATGAACATGAATTGGTTCATGGTCGTTGGAGTAAAAGAAGATAAGAATTCCTAAGTATTCGAAAATTTTTGGCATTAATCCGATTTTAAGCAAATTTACAACTTCCTGCACAATAAATCATATTCTGTTTTTCATCCTGTTCCGGAATTTTCATCAGTTAGTTGATATTGTATAAATAATTAATCTTTCGAGCTTCCCGATACAAGTCTTTGTGATGATATTCCAAGAACAACAGAAACATTATTACATTTCATCAAAATCAATTATATTGCTAAATATTTTAATTAATAAACTATGGAATCTGAAATCAGTACAAAAAACACTAAGAGTGAGATTCTGTCTGCATATGACGAGTTGCTGAAAAAAGTTCAGGATAAGAAAACCGAAGAACCTAAGAAAGTTCAGGAACAGCAAAAACAGGAGAATCTGGTAAAAAAAGCTGCTGCATTTAGCAACGAAAGTATTGTTAAAGGGATAGCCGTACTGAAGGTAGACCTTGCGTCATCGCTCGACAAGTTAGGCGAAAACCTGTTATTGGAATTCAGGAAATTTGAGGAACTGCAACAGGCTATTCAGGTAGAACAGAAGAACCTGGAAGATCTGTATCAATTGTCAGTTGTTGCAGATTCGCTCTCAGTTATGTTGCTGGCTCAAAAGGAAAAGAAAGAGCAGTTTGAACAGGAGATGGCTTCCCGGAAAACGGAATTCGAAGAAAAAATGAACTCGGAAAGGGAGTTTTTCGAAACCGAAATGATCGAAAAAAAGGCTTTATGGAAAAAGGAACAGGAAACCTGGCAACAAAAAAGCAAGGAGGACTCTGAAGAGTCTAAGAAGAACCGTACGCGCGCAGAAGAGGAATATCAGTATAATCTTAAAATTTCCCGTAAGAAAGAAGCTGATACTTATGAAGAGAAAAAACAAAAACTCGAAAAAGATCTTACCGAGAAGAGAATCACTTTCGAAAAGGAATTTGCTGAACGGGAAGTTAAAATAAATGAATCAGAAGCTGAATTGAAAGAGTTGCGTATTCGAAACGCCGCTTTCCCGTCTGATCTGGAAAAGGCGGTTAATACCTCAGTTTTAACAGTGACCGAAAAGCTGGAAACCACCTACCGGTTCGAAAAAGAACTCAGGGAAAAAGAGGCTTTAGGCGAACTGAAGCTTAAAGAGCAGATAATTGAAACCCTGAAAAGCAAGATCAAAGACATGGAAATAAGCATGAAAGAACTTTCTCAAAAAACAGCTACTTCCGAAGCAAGTGTTAAAGACATCGCCATTAAAGCCATTGAAAGTACTTCGAAGCCATATTTCGTGGAAAAAACCAGAGAGGTGCAGGGGAAGGAGTAAATATAATATGCTGTGGGACATGCCATGGCAAGTCCCTACATCAAACCATGAATATGGGTAGGGTCATGCCATGGCATGACCTTTTCATTTCAATACATTATTCAGTTCCTTTTTAATAATTTCAGTCCACACCGCATAGCCTTTTTCAGTGAGATGCAATTTATCATCTCTGAATAATTCATCGTTTGGTACTCCCTTCTCATTCAGAAAAGCAAAATCAGTTTTTATGAAATAGGTATTCTTTTGATTATCACAAATTTCTTTTATAAGTGCATTGGCCTTCTGAATCTCAGGCCATACTTTCCACCTTGATGCGGTGGGGGTGATCGCAATCCAGAAAACAGGAGTGGCCGGATGCATTTTGCGAATGGTTCTGAGAACATTTCTGAATAATGATGCGACCTCTGCAGGTTCTTTGTCCTTATCTGATCCTGTAATATCATTGGCTATGAAGAAGACAATCGCTTTACATCGGTGGGGATCAAAGATCCGGCTGGCGTAAACTGCAAAATCGCTCAGTTTTGCTCCGCCGTAACCACGTTGAATTATATGATATGGAGCCATGTCTTTATCCAGGGAGGTCCATAATCTGATACTTGAACTTCCTGCAAAAAGAATTGCATCATCAGGATATTTTTCACTATTATCAAGTTGTTCAAATTTCTGAATGTCTTTTTCCCAAAACCTGACTTCAGGCAGATTCTGGTATTTTCTGACTGGAGAACAGGAGATAAATGCCAATGAGAGTAATAGAAGAAGATATCTGCGCATAATGTAGGTTTTAGATTTGATATAAAATTACATTTTCTAAGTCAAAATCAAACCGATTCAGTTTTTATAACTGGAGATTTCTCGCTTCGCTCGAAATGACAAGTTTTGTCGGGGGCAATAGGGAAGAAGTGGCGATTCGCCGCTTAATACCTCTATTATTGCAACCTGTGTCTCGAATCGCCACTTCTTCCTTTATGACCCTCAATCGCAATGTCATCCTGAGCGAAGCGAAGGATCTCCAGTTCCCAATCACTAATTTCCTAAAAAACCCTTTCACCTCTAACCAGCAATATCATTCCAAGCGATAAGGAATCTCTTAATCAATTAACTTTTCTCCCGGTCAGGTTATTATTTGGCTTTTAAAGAAACGATCCCATCCATAATAGTTATTCTATTCAAATCATTTAATTTTTTATCGACAAATCTACTATGGGGAGCTGAGATTTCTCATTTTTAATTTTAATTTTTTTAAGTGAACCAGCATTCATTTTTTAATTTATTTCACAAAAAAAAAGTTACGTTTGTAATAATTATACTTGTATCCACAACTATCAAATAAAATAAGATGTCAAAAAACCTGTTATTTATAACGAAGCCACTTCCTCAGCTATTCAGTGAATCTCAGGAGTCAGGTGGTTTAAAAAGAACTCTTACACCACTGAATCTTACGACATTAGGGATCGGAGCCATTATTGGTGCAGGTATTTTTGTACTTACAGGCCAGGCTGCAGCCCAATATGCCGGTCCTGGTATTGTTTTATCTTTTATTATTTCAGGTCTTGCGTGCGGTTTTGCGGGACTTTGTTATGCAGAATTTGCCTCCATGATTCCAATAGCCGGAAGTGCTTATACTTATTCATATGCCACTCTTGGGGAGTTTCTTGCATGGATAATAGGCTGGGACCTTATTCTTGAGTATCTTTTTGCTGCATCAACTGTTGCAGTGGGATGGTCGGGTTATGTTGTCAGTTTTCTGAAGGATCTGCATATATTTATTCCACCTCAGTTTACAGGAGCTGTGGGATCAGTTCTGGTTAATGTCCCGGATTTAGGATGGAAACCTCTTACGGCAACTTTTGCTCAAACTCTTGCAGCTTCAGGAGTTCATGTTGATTCATTGGCGCATGTCACCTGTGTACTTAATTTACCGGCAATGTTTATTGTGGCATTGTTATCTACTTTATTGGTGATTGGCATTCGGGAATCGGCTAATTTCAATAACATTATGGTGATTACCAAGGTATCAGTCATAATTTTATTTATTGCTATTGGATTCATGTTTGTTAAATCAGTTAACTGGCATCCTTTCATTCCTGTAAATAAAGTTGAAGCTGCTCCAATGGCTCAATACGGAGGATTCTGGGGATGGCTAAAAGCTTACAGTCATGAGTTTGGCAAGTTTGGGATAAGCGGAGTTCTGAGAGGTGCCGGAGTTATTTTCTTTGCATATATAGGTTTCGATGCTGTATCTACTGCTGCCCAGGAGGCAAAAAATCCTCAGCGAGATATGCCGATTGGAATTCTTGGATCGCTTGGAATTTCAACTGTTTTATATATTCTGGTAGCAATAGTTTTGACAGGTATTGTAAGTTATACTACATTAAATGTTGCTGATCCTGTAGCAGTTGGTGTTGACGCAATGGGTAAAGGGATGTTCTGGCTCAGACCTATTGTGAAGATTGCCGCTATTGCCGGACTAAGTTCAGTGATTCTTGTAATGCTTATGGGGCAGCCAAGAATATTCTACTCCATGTCGAAAGACGGATTGCTTCCTCCGGTTTTTTCAAAGGTTCACCCGCGGTTTAAAACCCCTTATGTAAGTACAATAATAACAGGAACAGTTGCTATGATTATTGCAGGAATACTTCCGATCAGTATACTTGGGGAGTTGGTTTCAATAGGAACTCTTCTTGCTTTTATAATCGTTTGTATGAGTGTACTGGTGCTGAGAAAATCCAAACCCGACATCAAACGCCCTTTTAAAACACCATGGGTTCCTCTTGTTCCTATTCTGGGTGCATCTATTTGCTTTTTGCAGATGGCGTCATTACCTCTCGATACGTGGTTGAGACTTATCATCTGGATGGCTATCGGATTCTGTATCTATTTCTTTTATGGCGTAAAACATAGTAAGATAAGGCAGAGTACACCAAGGGAATAGATATTAAAATATCCTCTTTGTTTTTTGCCCCCATCCCCCCTGCAATCTCTCATGTTTTGCCCCCTGCCTTACTTTTTTGCCCCCCAGCTCCCCTAAAGGGGGGTTCGTCCTCAAACATGAACAAAATTTTCTTAAAGAAAGGGAACGAGCCCCCCTTTAGGGCATAGCCGTCAACTTAAGCTTTGGGGATGAATAAGATATTGTATAAAAAAGTTTCCCCCCGCGAAGCGGGAGGTGGTCGGGACGATTGATTATCTTGTACATACAGTATTTTATTTCCCGACCGGGGTGGTTGATTCATTGATTTCTTCTTACCTTTATTGGTATGAAAAGCCAAAACCTCTTTAGCAGGAAAAGCCTTAGATTCTTCAGATCATCACTCAGGAACAAGTCCACTTCTGCTGAGTCTGTGTTATGGAACATTTTAAAATCAAAAAAACTTAATGCAAGAAAATTCAGAAGACAACACAGTATAGGTAACTACATAGTTGATTTTTATTGTGCTTCAGAAAAACTTGTAATTAAGCTTGATGGAAATCCGCATGGTGAATATCATAAAATAGAAAAAGATAAAAAGAGAGATCAATATCTTGAAGTCCTTGGATTCTCAATACTGAGGTTTGAAAACAGATTAGTATTCCAGGAACCTGAATTTGTAAAAAATGAGATAAGAAAAACCTTCAAAAGAAAAGATCCGGAATTTGAATAAACAATCAACCACCCTGGCCGGTATAAGCATTTGTATCATAATTATAAAGTGGTCCGGCCACCTCCCGTTCAGCGGGAGGAAATGTATCAGGCTTAAATTCAATACAATACATTCTATTTTGTACTAAACTCTCTCCATATTTTACTATATTCAACTCCTTAAGTTGACGGCTATGGGGCAGGGGGGTCTGGATCAAGAGGGCAAGAATTTAAATCTCATCAGAAAACACAGCTATCGGCAGGTCCCTGAGATTGTACCTCGATGCCATTACTTCTCCATATGCTCCGGCTGACCTGATAGCAATAATATCTCCTCTGCTTGTTTCAGGCAGTTCTATATATTTTGCG
>Ga0302322_100000353_pt1 | contig 34945 bp, 32 predicted proteins | sample Fen_T0_2_FD_203757 | JGI IMG/M metagenome (GOLD analysis project Ga0302322, IMG submission 203757) | Peat permafrost microbial communities from Stordalen Mire near Abisko, Sweden - Fen_T0_2 | ecosystem: Environmental > Terrestrial > Soil > Wetlands > Permafrost | place: Sweden: Abisko...
CTTCCTCGCGACCAACCTTGCCCTGGTCGCCATGCTTTCGGCGGTCCATCTCATCATGGAACGGTCGAAAGCGGCCGCCGGTGCAACCCTCACGAACATTGCGGTCGGCGCAACATTGGTTGCCTTCACCGTCCGTCTGGCCCTTACGCAATATCACCAGCAACAGGAGATCGCGCAGCGCCAGTCCGCCCAAGCACAATTGACTGTGGCCAACGGTCGCGTTACCGCCTTACTCGACGATGCCCGGCGACAAACGCAAGAGATCACGCAGGTGAGTGAACTCGGCAGCCTACTGCAGGCCTGCACATCCCAGGCCGAGGCGTTCCGTCTCGTCCCGGAACGGTTGCGGCGTCTCTTTCCCGGCGTATCGGGATCGGTTTCGCTCCTCAGTCCTTCCAAGAACCGAGTAGAATCCGTCGCGGAGTGGGGTCCCTGTCCCCCCGCTGACCAGATTTTTACTCCGGAAGACTGTTGGGCACTTCGGCGCGGCAACGCGCACACCCATAATGGCGAGCCCTCTGCCATCAAATGCAGTCACCTTCTTAGCGAAGGCCATTCCATCTGCATTCCGCTGACCGCGAACGGCGAGACCATTGGAACCCTCGCCCTTCAGGAGAACATCCTGCCGGCTGCAGGCGACGAAAAGGCGCTCTCCAATATCGCCTGGCGGCGGCAGCTCGCGCGCTCCGCGAGCGAGCACATATCCGTGGCCGTTTCCAATCTCAACCTTCGGGATGCTCTGCGACTGCAAGCGATACGCGATTCTTTGACCGGTCTTTACAACCGCCGGTATATGGAGGAGTTTCTCGAACGCGAACTGCGCCGCGCTCAGCGCCGCAGCCGGCCCGTTGCCGTCATGATGCTCGATCTGGACCACTTCAAGCGCTACAACGACACTCTGGGCCACGGTGCAGGCGATCAGGCACTCGCCCTCGTCGGCGAGACTCTGCTCCGCTCCATCCGCGCCGAAGATGTTGCCTGCCGCTACGGTGGAGAAGAATTTGCGATCATTATGCCGGAGTGCCCATTGGCTCCAGCTGTGGCGCGAGCCAATGACATTCGCCAGCGTCTCAGTATTTCACTGGCGCAACGCGAGGATGGGGTTCAGGTGCCCCTCACCGCTTCGATTGGTGTGGCGGCTTTTGACGAGACGACGGACCGCACCAATCTACTTCTAAAGTTCGCTGACCAGGCCCTTTATCAAGCCAAGCGGACTGGGCGCAACCGAGTGGTGGCCGCTACCCCGGCCACTTCTGTTGATCCAACCGCTCTACGTGCCAACCAGTCGCCAACCGAAAAGGCCTCGGCACAAAACGCCCAGGCGGCTTCATTTCAAATCTAGCTTCGTAAAATCAAAGCAAGCGTTTGGCATCGACAACCTGCCGCCATCCTTTACCTCACAAGTTTTCTGCACAGACCTACCCACTTCTGATATACGAATACGATCCATGCCTGATCGTGCCTCGATCAATGAATCTGGACTTCGGCATCAGCTCACTGCCGGGCAAATCACCATGGTCGCCGTCGGCGGTTCGATCGGCACTGGGTTACTTCTCGGCACTGCTTCCGCAATTTCCTTAGCCGGCCCTGCAGTCATCCTCAGCTTCATTCTCGCTGCATTTATCAGTTGGACCGTCGCCCTCGCCCTCGGCGAGCTCGCGAGTACGCATCCCGCCGCCGGTTCCTTTGGCGTTTATGGCGATCTCTATCTCAACGAATGGGCGGGCTTCATTTCCCGTGCCGGATACTGGCTCGCGATCGCGGTCTCTATTGGCGCTGAGATGGTCGCCTCCGCTACCTACATGCAGTTTTGGTTTCCGCGCGTTCCGGCACTGATGTGGGTAGTCGTGTTTTCCGTCTTTCTCCTTTCCACCAACCTGCTGAACGTCCACAGTTTCGGACGTTTCGAATTCTGGTTCGCCATGATCAAGGTCGCCGTGATCGCCGCTTTTGTCTTGCTGGGAGCAGCTCTCCTGCTAACCGGGCGAACGGCTCCCCAATACACGGCCCACGGCGGATTTTTCCCACTGGGCGCAGCAGCACCTTTGCTCGCCATCACCTTTGCGATTTACACGTTCGGCGGAGTCGAGTTCGTGGCGGTAGCTTCCGGAGAATCCAGTTCCGCCAAAGAAATCACCCGCGCCGTGCGCATGACGTTTCTCACCCTCACCTTGCTTTACCTAGGCGCTATCGTGATTCTCGTGGGAGTCATGCCGTGGAATCGCGCCGGCGTCACCGAGAGTCCGTTTGTCACGGTGTTTCGCTCCGTGAATTTTCCCGGCGCCGCCCACTTTATGAATTTTGTTGTTCTCACGGCCGCCCTGTCGGGAGCGAACGCCGCTCTCTACATTTCTTCGCGCATGCTCTTCTCACTAGCGCGCACGGGATGGGCGCCCCGCCGCCTCGGCAACTTGAGCCGTACCGGCGCGCCCATCAATGCCTTGATCACTTCCTCCTATGGCATTCTGGTTGCCCTCGCATTGGAGCGCTGGGCACCCGCACGCGCCTTCGAGTTCATTCTCCGCGGCGCTTTCTTCGGCATGATGCTGTCGTGGCTCGTGTCACTGGCCGCCCACATCAGCTTCCGGCGAAAAATGTCCGCGGAACGGGCGGCGGAAATCCCCGCTCGCTCTCCCCTTGGGCAATGGGGATCAATCATCGGCTTAACTGTTGTCATCGCAGCCGTGGGAAAAACGTGGTTCGACTCACGAATCAACCTGATCAGCGGAATCACTTTCTTGGTCGGTTTGACCCTAGCCTATACAGTTCTGCGCCGCATCCGACAGTCCCCGTAAACGGTGTTTCACACTCTCCGTCTATTTCCACATCCAATGTGAGCTGCGTCACGGAGCGATTGCGTCCTATCGTTCAATATTGTGATGGGAGGAAACGATGGCTATTGTCGATTCGAAAAAAGGCGTACTTGGAATTCTTACTGGCGGAGGCGACGTCCCCGGCCTGAACCCCGCGATTCGCGCGGTTACGATCCGCGCTCTGCGCGAAGGCTATCAGGTGATCGGCATCCGTCGTGGGTGGGGAGGACTGGTGGATATCATCCGCGATAAGGACGCGGATAACAGCAACAATTTCCAGCTTCTCTCGGAAGACGTGGTGAATCGCGCCGGACGTACCGGCGGCACCTTCCTGCATACCTCGCGCACCAATCCCAGCAAGGTCAGCAAGAACAATGTTCCCGCCCACCTGAAGGATGCGTATCAGGCGGAGAAGAACGACCTCACGCCCGAGGTGCTTAAGAACCTCCAATGGTTGGGAATTGACTACATGATTCCGATCGGTGGCGACGACACACTCAGCTATGGCGTCCGGCTGGATCAGGAAGGCGTCAAAGTTGTCGCCATCCCGAAGACCATGGACAACGACGTTCCCGGCACCGACTATTGCATAGGCTTCAGCACCTGCGTCACGCGCACCATCCAGATGGCCAACAGCCTGCGCACATCGGCTGGATCGCACGAACGCTTTCTGGTTCTGGAGGTTTTTGGCCGTTACGCTGGCTACACCGCGATGCTTCCCACCATGGCGGGAGCTGCGAACCGCTGCGTCATTCCGGAGTACAAGTTCAATCTGGAACAACTGACCGAACTGTTGGTCTACGACCGCAACCGCAACCCGAGCCGCTATTCCGTCGTATTGGTATCGGAAGGAGCAATGTTCGAAGGCGGAGACATGGTCTTCTCTGGCGAAACGACGGACGCCTATGGCCACAAGAAGCTCGGCGGAATCGGCGATCTCGTCTCCGAGCAACTGAAGGAGACCTCGAAGAAATTCAACAATGGGAAGACCATCGACGTCATCAATCAGAAGCTTGGCTATCTCGTGCGGGGTGGAGACCCCGACGCCATCGATTCCATCGTCCCAATGGCGTATGGAAATCTGGCCCTCGACCTGATCCTTGGTCGTATCTATGGCCGCTTAGTGGTTCTGAAGAACGGCCGCTACGACAACATGCCGATCGACGTAGTGACGTCGAGCAAGAAAATTGTTCACGTTAAAGAGCACTACAACACGCAACGCCTGCGTCCGCACTACAAGAGCTTCGAAATGAAGCCACTGTTCATCATGACGAGCGAAGCTGTATAGGCGAAGCCCAGTCCGACCGAGAATCGGCGAGAATCGAATTACTTAAGAGACGCGTCCGTTCGAACATCTGCTAGCGCCACCCCGAAAACGCGCTAGCAGGTGGGCGTCTGCCAGATTCTTGCGATCACCAGACTCTCTGCCCCATATCGCATTACTTCAGTTATCTCAATCAAACCGAGGGTTGGGCCGTAGTCTACGGTATTGGTGGACCGGTCTGCGCGTATGGAAAGACTCAATCTCAGGAACTACCTCGCTCTGTTGATACTTCTGTGGTCTTTGAGCAGTTGGGGACAAAATACAGCGGAGTTGCGAGGTCACGTTCTGGATTCGCAACATCGCCCCGTGGTGAGTGCTTTTGTCATCATCACCGGCGAAGACACTTCTTTTATGCGCGCCGCCACAACCGACGACAACGGGTACTTCGCGTTCCCTGCGTTGCCGGTTGGCAGTTACGACCTCGAGATCAAAGCAGACGGCTTTCCCGGTTTTTCCTCCAAAAACGTGCGGGCCAGTATCGGGCGAGTCGTGAATCTCGATATCTCCCTCGGCGGTCAGGAGGCAAAGGGCAAGGCGCAAGCTTCAACGGGTGGCTCGCTGGTTGAAACCGGCAACGCCCAGCTTGGTGTGGTCATGGGCGAAGGCGACGTCACCAAGTTGCCTCTGAAATCGCGCGACACGTTCGCGCTGTTGCAATTGCAACCGGGCGTGCAATCCACTCTCGGTGCCGACCTGTTCTTCGGAAGCGACCGCCCGGGAGTTGTCTCGGTAAGCGGTGGCCGCACCCGGTCCAATAATTCAAGCGTCAATGGCGGAGTCTCGGGCGACCAGACAATCAACTTCCCTTCCATACAACCATCGCCGGATTCCGTCAGCGAATTTCGGATCATCTCGCATAACTACGATGCCGTCTCGGGCCGCAACTCTGGCTCGACCCTGAACGTGATCACGAAATCCGGAGGCAGCAACCTCCACGGCAGCGCCTATGAATTCCTGCGGAACAACGCCCTCAATGCCAAGGGCTATTTCGACCCAACTGTCCCCGATTTCAAACAGAACGAATTTGGCGCCACATTAGGCGGTCCGATCCGCCACGGCAGAACGTTCTTCTTCGCTTCTTACCAGGGACGGCGAGAGGTAGAGGGCATACCATCGGATCCCGCAGTCGTGCCGACACAACCGGAACGAAACGGTGATTTCTCGACGGGTCCCGCCTTTACCGGAGTTTTACAAGACCCCTTTGTTGCCCAGACGCTCATCAATCGTTCGGGCTGCTCGACGGCGGTTGCAGCAAATAGCGGCGCCAATATCGCCGCCGGAACCCCATATTCGTCGATCTTTCCAAACAACATCATTCCCGCAACCTGCTTCGATGCAACCGCTGCGGACCTGCTGGGCCAGTTTGTACCGACCGCAAATCTTGGTACGGATGTTTTTCGGTCAACCCCGAATGCCAACATCCGTAACGACCAGGTGACCTACCGTCTCGATCACAATCTCACTGGCCAGCAGCAGATGAGTCTTTACTATTTCGGCAGCGACGGTTTTGACGGTGAGCCTTTCTCGCGATTCGCCGCCACCGAGGCAAATGTTCCGGGGTTTGGCAGTCGCACGCGCGAACGCTTCCAGCAACTCAATCTCTCGCACACATGGACGATCACCGCGAAGACTGTCAATGAAGCGCGTCTCGTGTACTACCGCAACGGGCAGAAACAACTGCTGACTCCGAGCCGAACGAACCTGGTAGCGGAATCTTGCTCGGTCGTCCCAGCCAGTCAGTGCTTCGCCGATCCTTCGACTCCAGGAATCGGCATCAACCCTGGATATGGCGCCCAGTTTGAAGGGGTTCCGTTTGTATCTCTTTCCGGAGGCTTCGCGATCGGCAATAACCCCAATGGAAGCTTCTCGCAGACGGGCAATGTCTACCAGGTTCAGGACACATACAGCAAAATCGTCGCAAATCACACGCTGAAATTTGGCGCCGAGTGGCGCGATCAGCGCATGAGCGAAGTTTACTTGTATGACGTCAACGGTAATTTTCAATTTTACGGCGGTGGGCCCAACGACGTTGGGTTCACGAGTCTGATTCCAAACTATCTGCTCGGATTGCCAGACAGTTTCACGGAAGGGTCCGCGAATGGCCTCGATGTGCGTTCCACGCAATTCCACGTGTTTTCGCAGGACGCATGGAAGGTTAAGCCGAGTCTGACTGTCAATTACGGATTGCGCTGGGAGTTGAATACGCCTCAAGCGGACGCAAGCCGTCGGGTTCAAACTTTCCGCCCCGGCCGATTCACTAGTGTCTATCCTTGCGTGCTCAGCCCCACCGACCCACTTGTCGGCGTTTTTGGCAGCTCTGATTGTTCGCCAACTGGTGCGGCCCGATCAGTTTCGCCCATAGGGCTGGTGTTCCCCGGCGACCACGGCGTGACGACCGGTTTGACAAGTTCCTATCGCCATTCCTTTGCCCCGCGCCTTGGGCTTGCATGGTCTCCGTCCGCCTCCGGTGGTTGGATCGCGCGACTGACAGGGGGCCCAGGACGCACTAGCATTCGTGCTGGCTGGGGAATGTTCTATGACAGTCAGGAAGAACTGGTTTTCGGTGAGAATCTAGCGGCCCAGCCGCCATTCGGCGGAGCCAGCTTTCTGGCCAATACGTTTTTCAACACGCCATTCCTTGGACAAAGTGGCTCCGTCAGCCCGAATCCGTTCCATGGATTCCTTAATCCTGAACGCGGCTCCGCGGTGGATTTCGCTCAGTTTCGTCCTATTACGTTGTATGGCATCTTGTCGCCAAGCCTTAAGAGCCAATACGCAGTGCACTATCACGTGACGGTCCAGCGCGAACTGCCCGGCAAAATCTTGGTCCAGGCGGGATACGTCGGCAGTCAGGGACACCGCCTGATCGCTACGCGAGATCTGAACCCTGGCAACGCTCAACCTTGTCTCGACTTGAATCTGATTCCCGGCCTGTCTTGCGGTCCGTTCGGCGCCGACAGCCCTTACACGATTCCCGCCGGCGCAATCCCCGCAGGCGTCGCCTTACATTTGCCTTACGGTTCGGTGCCCAGCGTTACCGGTCCGAATGCCAACCCGATCACGCTGGTGGGACTACGACGTTATTCTTCGCCCTTGTGCGAACCCACGACCGGAGCAGATTGTCCGCCAGACGGAGTGCCTGTTTTCGGCAGTCTGTTCAACACATCACCCGACGGCCAGTCGTCGTATAACTCGTTGCAGAGCCTCGTAAGCAAGCGCTTCTCTCACGGACTTCAGTTTCTGACTTCTTACACCTGGAGCAAGTCTTTTGACAATGCATCCACCTTCGAAAATTCGGTGAACCCGCTGAATTCGCGCGGGTCCCGCTCACTCTCACTTTTTGATACACGCCACCGCCTCGTATTCAGCCAGTATTGGCAGATTCCGGGCAGCAAGTCTGGCAACTGGACTCGCCACCTTGCCAGCGATTGGGCAATTTCCAGCATACTCACGTTGCAGTCCGGGTTTCCCATTCACTTGACCTCGAACAGTGACCTTGAGTTGATGAACAGTTTTGATTTCGAGAGTGCGGGAAAGCCCAGCCTGATCGCGCCGTTCCGGCGGATTAGCCCGCAGAAATCCGGCGGGTATTTTTTCGATCCGAACTCATTTACGAACGCCCCGCTCGGCCAGATCGGCAACGCCCCGCGCACCATTTGCTGCGGGCCAGCAATATCCAATCTCGACTTGGGTGTGCATAAGACATTCAGATTGCGGGAAGGAACCGGGCTGGAATTTCGCACGGAATTCTTTAACGTCCTGAATCACACGCAGTTCTTTAACCCGGACGGCAACATCACCAACGATGTCAACTTCGGACGGGTCAGCCGTGCTCGCGATCCCCGGCTGATCCAGTTGGCATTGAGGATCACTTTTTGAACCGCCCGCGACACATCCTCCTGTCGATGTTGCTGCTGGCGAGCGGGATGTTTGCTGCTGATCCGGAACGCAAAGCCTTGCGGCAGGACGACCCCGAATATCCCGACATTGCGGTCAAAATATCGCTTCACGGCACGGTGAAGTTGAAGATCTGGATTGCCCCGGACGGCTCGGTTCGCCGCCTCGAATATATTGGCGGCCACCCTCTTCTTGCCGAGTCTGCTCTCAAAGCTGTCAAAGCATGGAAATATGCGCCCGCCCCCAAAGAATCCACGCAAGTCGTCGAAGTGAAATTCTAAGCAAAGCTATCCAACATCAGTTCTCAGCACATATACCTCTCTTAGTCGCGCTACCTCGCCGCTTTGTCCCGTGTGGCTAGCCAAAATTGACCAAAAGCCTTGCCCAGAGTACGATTCCGGTTCGCGGCTTGGCCCGGCGCGAGCAGTATGGCCGAGGGGGAGTCAATGAATAACAAAGTAGTGTTTCTTGCAGCGCTCATAGTGAGTCTTACGTTTGCACAACTGGCATGGGGACAATGGTCCGCAGACCCAGCCCAAAATCTGGCACTGGCTAATACGTCCGGCGCCGATCAGGTGCAGCCGAAAGTCAGGCCGCTGCCCAACAATCATTGGTATGTGAGCTGGTTTGACGCCGATCCCAACAACCCGCCGCCGGTTGGCTACAACGTAGTTCTGCAACTCTTGAGTGCGTCAGGAGTGGAGCAATTTCCACACGGTGGCAATCTGGTCGCCAGCCTCAGCAACAGTTCCACGGAAGACTACGGCCTCGATATCGATTCGTCCGGCAACGCGCTGCTGGCCTTTCTTGATACGCGAGAACGCAAGAATCAACAAGTCACCGCCGCCAGGATGGATGCGGCTGGCAACGCCCTGTGGGGACCGAACGGTGTGCAACTGACCGACGGCGCCATTGGGCACTACTCTCCCAAGATCGCCGGCACGAGCGATGGTGGAGTCGTCGTGGCGTGGAGCAGCGCCTGGGGAAGCACTAGCCACGTGAAAATTCAGAAGCTCGATCAGAATGGCAATCCCGTATGGAGAAGCCCGATCGTACTCCACGAGGATGGCTATCAGTATTTCCTCGCAGATCTTCATGCCGCTGATAATGGAAGCGTGATTGTTTCCTTCGTGCGGGAAAACGGATTCTTCAGCGACAAGCAACTCCGCGCCAACAAAATCTCGGCGAGCGGAAAGAAGTTGTGGGGAAAGAGCAACGTGGTGATTTTCGATGAGGGTTCGCTGCAATTCGGGGAGTTCCCTTACTTCACATCAGACGGCAACGGTGGCGCCGTCTTTTCCTGGTACACCAGCAGTCCCGCTCTGCAATGTTTCGCACAACACATCAAGGCCGATGGCAGCGAAGCCTTTCCGCATAACGGCGCTGCCGGTTCCACGGACCTGAACAACATCCGCGTCGAACCGTCCGTCTCCTATTCGCCAGCGACAAACGAAACTTTCCTGTTCTGGACCGAGGAGGACAGCAACCAGTTTGTGAACGGCGTATATGGTCAGAAGTTCGATGGGCAGGGCAATTCGCAGTGGGGTCCGACGGGACTGGTATTGATCCCGCTCGGCTCCGACACCCAGACATTTGTTAAAAATGTTCAGACGGGCACCGGTACGCTGGTCCTCTGGGTTGATTCGCCCGGCTACGGAATGTCCACGATGCAAGGAGCCAAACTGGACGGAAATGGCAAGGTACTGTGCGCGCCGTTCTCCGTTTCTTCTGCACAGGCCAATAAGTTTGGATTGTCCACCGATGTCGCTTCAGGCCTGACCGCAGTAGCATGGGCCGACGACCGCATTGGCAATAACTCCATCTACATTCAAAACGTGAACGCCGATTGCTCGCTGGGCCAAGAATAGAAGTGGTGCCCCAGGTTCGCGCCCCGTTTCTTGGGGGCGCTAACCTGGGTCTTCTTGGCACCTCGCTCCCGTAGCCCTTGCGGAAAACAGCCACGCATTACAATCACTTCATGTCCGACCCGCTTCTCCGCTACCGCCCCGAATTTCCCATCCTCGAGCGCACCAACTACATGATCTCGAATTCACTGGGCGCGATGCCGCGCGCCGTCTATCAGGCGCTCGCGGGCTATGCCGATACGTGGGCCACACGCGGTGTCCGCGCCTGGGAAGAACGCTGGTGGATGCTCGCCGTGGAAGTCGGCAATGAAATCGGCGCGCTGATGAACGCGCCGCAAAATTCCGTCTCTGTCCATCAGAACGTCACCACCTGCCAGGCCGTTGTGGCATCGTGCTTCGACTTCTCCGGCACGCGTAACAAAGTCGTTTACAGCGACATGAATTTTCCGTCGGTGATGTATTTCTGGGAAGCGCAGCGCCAGCACGGCGCGCGCGTGCACATGATCAAAACCGACGACGGCATCACCGTGCCCACCGAGCGTTTGCTGGACGCGATTGACGAGCAGACTCTGATTGTTCCGATCTCGCATGTCATCTTTCGCAGTTCCTATATCAACGACGCGCAGGCCATCATTGAAAAGGCGCACAAAGTCGGCGCGCACGTTGTTCTCGACACGTTTCAGTCTCTTGGGAGTATTCCTGTTGATGTCCAGGCCTTGAATGTGGATTTTGCCTGCGGAGGTGTTCTCAAGTGGCTCTGTGGAGGCCCCGGCGTCGGTTATCTCTATGTCCGTCCCGATCTTGGGCAGAAACTACAGCCCAGTCTTACTGGCTGGTTCGCACATGAAAATCCTTTTGGATTTGAGACCGGTGCGATCCGCTACTCCGAACCGCCCTTCCGCTTCATGAACGGCACATCCCACATTCCGGCGCTCGAAGCCTGCCGTCCCGGGCTCAAGGTCATCGCTGAAGTCGGGGTGAAGAACATCCGTGAAAAGTCCAAGCGTCAGACCGCGCACCTGATCGAACTCGCTGACCAGCAAGGCTGGCGCGTGAACACGCCGCGCGATCCCGAGAAGCGAGGCGGCACCGTCTCCATTGACATGCCCAACTCCCAGGCCGTAAGCCGCGAATTACTGGCGCGAGAAATTCTCGTGGATTGGCGTCCGAAAGCCGGGGTCCGTTTCTCGCCGCATTTTTACAATACTGACGACGAGGTAAGCGCCGCCATTGCTGCCGTTGCCGATATCTTGAAATCGCAAGCGCAACCTGCGTAAGTCCCCACCCATCGCCGAGTCGCTTGGTTTCTGGTGCCTCGTGGTCCATCGGTTCTAGTTACTTCGGTAAGACCCCATTGACCCTTTTCCCTGTGGCCCCGCTCAGCGTCTTTTTCTATCCTGACTAAGAGATCATCAGGATCGTCCAACCAACCGTGCCCTTTTGCCCCACCTGCGGCGTGTTCGTTTTGTTTCACAAGTTCACCTTGGCGGCTCTGTTCGTCGCCGTAGGGGGGCTCTACTTCTTGTTTCGAGGCTTGTCTCTACTGGCGCGACGACACTCCTTCGCCAGCCTGCCGAATTATGCCATTCGTGATGCCGCCGTGGGTCCCTTAGGGGTTGCAGGAGTCGCTGTCGGTCCTCATACTCTCGTCGCGCCCGTAACCGGCAAACGCTGTTTCGCTTATCGAACGACCGCGTGGCAGAAGACCGGGTCCATCCAAAAGACAGAATGGAAGCAGGTGGCCGAGGAAACGATGCATCTGCCGTTTTTCGTCGAAGACCTCACCGGCCGGCTTCAGGTCGAACCTTTTGAGGCAGAACTCGATCTGCATGCCGACTATTTTCATGAATTCGGCGCGCTATTTTCGGCGGCAAATCACGACTCGATCCCTCCGCGCATCAGCGCCTTTCTCGCGCGCCACAGTATTTCCGCGGGCCTCCCCATTCGTGTCGAAGAGCGCACGCTGGAACCATCCACTTCTGTCTTCATCGCGGGAACCGTCGCTGCGAACACCGGCGTTCGTCTTGGTGAGCGTTCCTCCGGCGAAACTGATTCTCCGCCACGCCCATCGCCTCGAACGGTATCTGAAGGTTCTCTTCCCCAAACAAGTTCGCCCGAAGTCGTTCGTCTTTCCGGAGGTTCAGCTCCATCAACCACGGCGACCATGACACAGCAGGAGAAGATTGCCGCGGCCCTGCTGAAAGCCGGCATCACCAAGCCGGAAGCATGGGCTGTCGCTGGAGTCCCCTGCCCCGAGACTCCGATGCTCCGGCAACCAGAAGACACGGGCTCGGCTTCGAACGCGATCGCTTCGCAGCCGCAAGCGCCTGCACCTCCACCCACCGATTCTGAGTCGCTCGTTTTAATGAAGGGCGAAGGCGATTCCAGGTTCGTCATCTCGTACCGCAGTCGGCAGGAATTGGCCGGTCCACCCGCTTGGCAATCTGCTGCCATGGCATTGGGCGGAGTTTGCTTCAGTACGCTTGGCGCGTACGTTCTCTTTTTTGGACGTAATTTCCGCTAAACCTGCCCGTAGCCAAGCCCTAACCAGCACTTCTACGCCGCTGATTTAGAATGCTCCCGTGAGCGAACTTGTCCGGATCGGCATCCTCGGCGACTTCAATCCGGAATACCGATCCCACCACGCGACGAACGATTCGCTCCAGCACGCTGCCGGCAAACTCGGCGCTACGATCGAATCCAAGTGGCTGCCTACGCCCTCACTGCTGGACCCAGAAGCTCCTACGATTCTGGACTCCTACGACGCGCTCTGGGCCTCCGCTGGCAGTCCGTACAAGAGCTTTGACGGCATGCTCAAAGGCATTGAATTTGCCCGCGTTCACGACCGGCCTTTCCTGGGAACCTGCGGCGGCTTTCAATACACGCTCATCGAGTGCGCCCGCAACGTGCTCGGCATGACTGACGCGACCACCGCGGAAGAGAACCCGAAGGCCAAGAACATCATCATCTATCCAGTTTCCTGCGCCGTTCCCAATCGTGCGCCGGATGCGCCCAAGCTTTCCGGAGTCGTGCCCAAAATCCACCTCCGCCCCGGCTCCTATCTATCGTCGTTTTATGGAAATAAGGAAGTTGTCGAAGAGGAATTTTTCTGCAACTACGAAGTGAATCCCGAATTCGAATGGACGGCGATGGAAGCCGGTTTCCCCGTGGTGGCCCGCGGCGAAAACGACGAATGCCGGGCTATTGAGTCACCGGCACACTTGTTCTTCATCGCCACGTTGTTCCAGCCGCAGCTGACGTCCCGCGCCGACAATCCGCACCCGCTCATCCTCGCTTTTGTAGAAGCGGCCGCTGATTTTCATCACAAGCGTTTGGACGATTCAATCCTGGCGTGACCCGACCCTAAGCTCGACGAAGTCCAAGATGGCGCAAGTCCTCTCGGACGTCACACTCTGGACCGTGGGAATTTTGCGAAATCAAGGAAACGGGGGAGGAAACGTCGGGGGACTAGACTCCGGTGGACTGCAGCTCACCGCGGACATTCCATAACGGCGCTAGAATGCTCGATTTCAAAACTTCGGATTCGGCCATGATCCAGTCTTCCAGGGCCCGGCCTTCGGTCTTTCCACGCTGATCGTAAAGCTGTTGCGCGCGCAGCCGTATCTTGTTCTCCAGCATGGAGATCATCAGCTTCTGACGCTCACGCGTTATTCTCTGGCTATTCACTGCAACCACCCCTTGTACGAAATCGGACTGCAAACCAAACCTCAATCCTGCCAACTATTTTATCGTCAAACTGTTAAACCATTGTGAAGCAGAATGGTTACTAAAGGAGTATCCCTTTGTTGTGTTAGATGCTGCTGATCGCCTTTTCGATTCATGCGTTTAGGAGGCTTCAACTCCGCAATCAGGCAGAAAGAGCTCAGCCCCGGACGAGTCGGTCCGAGGCTGAGTTGACCATAATCTCCGTTGGCCTTTGGGTCTTAACAGTTCGCCCACTGCCAACGGCTTTTGTTCCCGTTCCGTTCGCTACTCGGCCACCAGAACCACGAACGAGTCCGGCTCGATTTTGCGGGTCTCCCGGGTCGTTCCGGTCACGGTTGCCGTCACTGTAAAGAGCTCGTGGGTCTTCGGGTCCACGGTCATCGTCCTCGCCCCTTTTTGCGTCTTCAGGGTCTGAATCACGCTGAACTTGTCGGCGCTGTCTTCATGGATGACAGTGATCGTGCCGTCGCCTGCAGAGGCAAAGGCAAGCTGTCGGTCGGGATCGAATGAAGTCGCATCGCAACCTTCGCCGATCACGGGGCTGGCTACCATCTTGCCGCTGTCGGCGTCCACAATCGCCATCTTCTTACTACCACCACAACCCGAGAACAGGCGTCGCGTTTTGCGGTCGATAGCCATGCCGGTCGGCTCTTCACAACCCGCCAGCTTCCAACGCGACTTGACCGCGAGTTTAACTGGATCGAAAGCGACGATCTCCGAAGTGTCTTCAATGTTCACGAAGACGGTGCCCTTCTCGTCGGTGGTTGCAAATTCTGGCTTGCCGCCCAGGTCGATCTTGCCGGCAACCTCGCCCTTTGCGGCATCGATAGCAGTAGTGTCTTTGCTCTGGGCATTAAACGTGAACACGCGCTTGGAGAAGGGGTCATAGAGAATCGCGTCGGGGCGGCTACCCACTTTGACCTTCTTCTCTACCGCCAGAGTCTTCAGGTTGAAAACCGTAACCATGTCGTCCTTGCCGCCGCTAGCAAAGCCGCGTCCAGTGTTCGGATCGAGCGCCACGCCGTGCACGCCTTGCGTGTCGGGAATCTCGCCGACCTGCTTGCCGGTAGTCGTGTCGATCACCGTGACGCGGTTGGCGCGAGCGATAAACAAGCGATGCCCATCTGCATCCGCAGTGAGATAGTCCCAACCGCCATCGCCGCCAAGTTTCCAGGTCTTCGAGACTTTGTAGTCGGCAGCGGAAGCTAGGGTCGCCAAGGTCGCCAGCAGAAAAAGAGTGCGCATTGTGTATCGCTTGTTCATCGTTGTGTCCAATCTTGTTTCGGAATGAGAGAGTCGCCGGGTGCGTCGTTGCTATGGTGCCGGTGCAACATCATTCTAGATGATAGGGAGCCGACGAGGAGGGAGTCACGCAATGAGCATAAGGTGTTTCGCAAGATGGCCGGGTAGTGCCCGCCCGTGGCAAACGCCGTCCACAATATGCAACAGATTACGCAGTAACTGTTACCTTGCCCCCCGAAAATAGGCCATTTTGCACCGCTTGGATTTGGCAGCGGGCATGCATCTACGTGGCTGAAGCAGTTCTATCGGCGGCTGGGCAGCCTGGTTCGCTGGCCCAATCCGCCCGGAGACCGACCATGAAAAAGACCCTACTCGTTTTCAGCCTGTTCTTTACGACCGCCGCTTTTGGCCAGGGTATTGGCGGATACATCAATGCCCAGCCGCAGTTCTATGAAGCTCCCACTCACCCGCTGCACGCTTCCTACGCGCCCATCGCCAGCGAACAAACCCTCATGGGCGGCACCAGTTACACCATGACTCAGGGCGACCGGCCCGCATGGGATTTCCCACAGGCGCCCCAGATTGCATTGGGAGACGTCGCGCGCGAACTCAAGAAGAAGCATGAGCAGGACAAAAAATCGCGCGTTCTTTACGAGAACTAACCAGCAGACAATTTGACGGGAGCGGCCCTAACCGCGCCCGTCTCTCTCCTCCTACTGCTTTGCCGCCGATTCGTCCTTCAACACCAGCACCAGAATCTCCCCATCCGAATGAAACTCCCCGCCTGTCGCCGTCTTCGCCGTGGTGAGTGGTTTTCTCGGCGCGACGTGATTCCGGGCCATGACCAGTCCCGTACCCGATAGCGTCTGATTCACGTATTCCCGCTCGCCATCGATTGCCGGATCAATCTTGTGCGTCACTCCGTTGTTACGCTGGTCGCGTTCGAAGCCAATATCGTGCGTCGCGGCAATGCACCAGAGCGGACGCCCCTTCACCTGATACGGCGACTTCCACGCGCGCAGGTGATTGCGTGCCATCACAACTCGAACTGGTTCCGCGTGCGCGAAGCCATAGTCCTGTGGACGATCGAAGAGATAGAGGATGCTCATCGGCATGGTCAGATAGTCCTTCTTCGCGAACGTATCCAGAATGCCGGTCATGATCGTGCTCCCCACGGTCTTATCCACTTTCACCCAGCCCGCCGTAGAGAACACTTTCACTACTTCCTCTTCGCTGCCAACAATTAGCACGTTCACCATGTCGCCGGGATTCTTCTGCTGATCCGAGATCCGGCGTGGAATCGACTCGAGCAGCGATGCAGTGATCTCCGGAAGCGCCGTTTCCGCAGGACCGCCGACTGTCGCATCCGAACCCTGCTCCAGCACTTCGATCTTCACTTGAAAACTACCCTGCGCATCCGCGGCGTCGCGCATCCCCTGATTGATTCCGAGAAACAAGCGCTCGGCCACCGGTGCGACATAGGTCAGACTTGCGCCCACTTCGAAAGCATCGACGGTTCCCGCTGCCCCCAGCCGTCCAATCAGTTCTCCATGCGCTCCGTTCGGCACCGGATATTGATGAATCAGGTCGGCAAAGCCTCGCGGCAAACCTGCAGGGCCGAAGTGCAATTGCTTGGTCGTGTAGGTCACCGTCCCCTCAGCGGTAATTTTCAACTTCGCGCCGCCGCGCACATCAATCTTGGTGTCTATCCACTGCTTCGACCCGTCCACTTGAACGGTGTAGTTGGAGACCGTGGTCGCCGCTGCCACCTTGTTAGAAGTTGCGGGCGGCGTGACGGATGGAGTAGTTTGCGCTGGTGCGGTCGTCGCAGGACTCTGCGACGGCGTTGCCGGCGCGGTTGTTTCAACCGGCGCAGGCTCCTGCGTGGCGGCAGGCGTTGTTTGCTGGGCGAATACGACTTGGGAAGGGCCCATCATCGTCATCGCCGCGCAGACTGCGAGTAAGAAGAGTTCAAGTACTTCCCCGCCGTGCGTCCGCATAAAGAGTCGCTTCATGAAATTCCGTTTCGCCTCCAATTTCCTCTTAAAACTTCTTATGAGGGTGCACCAGCCATAAATTTCTTCTGGGTAGCATCTCGCTGGGCATCCTGAGTTCGTTTGGCAGAATGGTACCCTAGAAGAAATTGAATGACCAACCTGACATTCACAGCCTTGGTAGCTCTGGTCTCGCTCCTCGCGGGCTTGTTGGGTTCGTTGACCGGACTCGGTGGCGGCGTAGTCCTGGTCCCGCTGCTCACAATTTTCTTTCACGTTGATATCCGCTATGCCATCGGGGCTTCGCTGGTTTCCGTGATCGCCACCTCATCCGGCGCCGCCGCTGCCTATGTGAAAGAGGGCTTCTCCAACATCCGCATTGGCATGTTTTTGGAAATCGCCACCACGATCGGCGCGGTGCTTGGCGCTTATCTTGCAAAATGGATTCCAACTGCCGCCCTCGCGACCATCTTTGGTGTGATGCTGCTCTACTCGGCCTACGTTTCACGCCGCGTGCGCACCCAGGCCCAGCGCAATCAACCGCCCGACCCCTTGGCCACGCGCCTGCGCCTCAACGGCACGTTCCCTGATCTCGAAGGCGAACGCAGCTACAACGTGCAGAACGTGCCGACCGGTTTCAGCATGATGTTCGGTGCGGGCGCACTTTCGGGCCTCCTCGGCATTGGCTCTGGAGCCGTCAAGGTTCTCGCCATGGACCAGGCTATGCAAATTCCATTCAAAGTCTCGACCACGACGAGCAATTTTATGATCGGCGTGACGGCCGCAGCCAGCGCCGGAGTTTACCTCAGCCGAGGCTACGTGGACCCCGCGCTCTCCATGCCGGTGATGCTGGGAGTACTGGCCGGTTCGCTCATCGGCAGCCGCATCCTGGTAAAAGCCGAAACGAAGTCGCTCAGGCTGGTATTTAGTCTCGTGATCCTGGTGCTGGGACTCCAGATGCTCTACCAAGGACTGTGGGGGCACATCTGATGAATGCTCCGACGCCAACCCAAGACTCTCGCAACTCGAATTCTTTGTCACCGAATCCTGCGCCCGGGAAACCAAAGCTGAAAATTACTGATTACAGCATTGAACTCATTCTCGGCTACGTACTGCGCACCGGAGTGGTCCTATCCGCAGCCATCGTGCTCACGGGCGCGGCCATCTTCGTCATCCGCCACGGGCACGACCCCGCAAACTACCGAGTCTTCCGCGGCGAGCCCTCCGACTTGCGAACCATCCCCGGCGTGATCCGCAACGCCACCCGCGGCCGTGGTCGAGGCCTGATGCAACTCGGCCTGCTCGTCCTGATCGCTACGCCAATTGCGCGAGTGGTATTTTCGGTGGCGGGATTTGTACTGGAGCGCGACCGTCTGTATGTAGCGTTCACACTGATTGTGCTGACGGTGCTGCTTTACAGTTTGCTGGGGTCCGGGCTGACGTTCTAACGATGGTGTCAAGCCGTAAGATGTGAAAGTCACTTCGCCCCCACCACCTTCGCCGTAGTAATCGCCTGCCCCACATGCCGCTGTGTGTGGTCGGCAACGTGAACCAGCAATCCCCCAACCGTTGTCGGCTGGCGGCTTTTTCCAACGCCACGCGCTTCTTCCAGATTCGAAGTCGCCAGCGCGCGTATCCGTCGCCCCGAGTCTTTCATTGCAGCTTCCAGTTCGGCAAATAGCCCGGCACGCGTCGCACCGGGATCGAGTTCGGTCTTCAGTTTCGCAATTTGTCCCTCGCTCAGGTTCTGACCTTCGGCATAGGTCAGCAGCCGATCCATGCTGCGCGCAATGTGGCGGAGATGAAACGCCACCGGCGCGATTCCACCCGGACGCGCGTTCAGGTCAGCATCCGAAAGACCGCCGCACCACTTCTGCAAATCTTCTTCCGCCAGTTGCAGAGCATGTAGAACAGCGCGCCCCGTCGCTGGAACATCCGTCTCCGTACCACGCAGCCAAGGTTCAGGTGTAGGCATCGAATCTCCTCCGCCCAAGTTTACGTGGACCTCGAAGTCTGCGCCCAATTTGTGTTCTGCAAAGCGCATCTGTTAGCTTTCCCATTCCAAGCCGTTCCGCTTAGCATGGGAGCACTAGAGGGGGTACTGCACGTGAAGTTCTGGAAACAATCTGGTCTTGTTTTCTCTTTCTGCTTGATCGCGCTCGTGTTTTCAACTACAGCTTTGGCCCAGCAAACGGTCAAGCCCGATCCGGCAACACGGCAACTGGCGCACGACATTTTCAAACAACTCGTCGAAATCAATACCACGGATTCCGTCGGCAGCGTTACCGCCGCTTCGGAAGCCATGGCCAAGCGTTTTCGCGACGCCGGATTTCCCGAGTCCGACATCCAGATCATGGGGCCAAACGACCGCAAGAAGAATGTAGTCGTACGTCTCCACGGCTCAGGCAAGCACAAGCCAGTCCTTCTCATCGGACACCTCGACGTCGTCGAAGCCCGCCGCCAGGACTGGACCACCGACCCCTTTCAGTTCATCGAAAAGGACGGCTACTTTTACGGACGCGGCACCACCGACATGAAAGATGGTGACGCCATCATGAGCGCCACTCTCATTCGCCTGAAGAAAGAAGGTTACGTTCCCAGCCGCGACATCATCCTGGCGCTCACCGCCGATGAAGAAGGCGGCATGTCCAACGGCGTGGACTGGCTCCTCAAGAATCATCGGGAGCTGATTGAAGCCGAATTCGTGCTCAACCACGACGGCGGCGGAGTGCTCGCCGATCATGGCAAGCCGCTCATGATGGAAGTGGACGCCACCGAAAAGCTCTACGGCGACTTCGTTTTGACGACCACCAATCCCGGCGGCCACAGTTCCCTTCCCAAGCCCGAGAACGCGATCTACCAACTGGCCGCCGCGCTCACGCGCATCGCCAACTACCAATTCCCGTTCGAACTGAATACCATCACGCGCGCCGCCTATGAACGGCAACTAAAAATGGCCACCGGCCAGCACGCTGCTGATCTCGCCGCCATGCTGAAAGACCCGCCCGACATGGACGCGATCACACGGCTCTCGAAAGATCCCATCGACAATTCCGAGATGCACACCACCTGCGTAGCGACGCGTTTAAGCGGAGGCCACGCCAATAACGCCCTTCCGCAAATGGCGCAAGCGAACATCAACTGCCGCATCGAACCCGGGCATTCCTTGGAGGAAATTCGCGCCACGCTAGAAAAAGTCGTTGCCGATCCCGGCGTCAAGGTCCAGTTCCGCGAGAACGACAGCAAACTAATGGATCGCGGCTCGGACCGTCACAGTTATGTTCCGCCCGCTCCGCGCCGCGAAGTCTTCGACCCGCTCGACAAAGTAGTCGCCGCCATGTGGCCCGGAATCCCCGTCCTCCCGGCCATGAGCACCGGCGCCTCCGATGGCGTCTATACCAACGCCGCCGGCATGCCCACGTATGCGGTCTCAGGCGTGCAATACGATCGCGACGACATCCGCGCCCACGGCAAAGACGAACGCGAGGAAGTGCAAGGCTTCTACCGGGGAGTGGATTTCTATTACGCGTTCTTGAAGGCGGTGACCGAGCAGTAGAAATGGGAAGAGATTGAGGCCGCGAAAGTTACCCCTCCTTGCGTCGGGCCGGCAGCAATGTTGGGCTACGGAGCGATGGCGAAGCGCGGTGCGAAGAACATGGAATGAGGTCAGCGAGTGTGCAATCTAACGTAAACACTCCGGGTCTGAAACTGCGGGATCTGGGGCACACCGCTTACTCCGAAAAGTCGGCCGCTTTACTCTTTGCCCGCAGCCGCTTTCTTAACGTCTTCAAAGTGAGTAATCTCGACAGTTCCTTCGGGGAACTTGGCTGTGATTTTCAGTTCGCCACCCAGAGCCTTGACAAAGTCCTGGAGCGTACTGACATACATATCCGCCCGGCGTTCGAGCTTGGATACAGCAGCCTGGTTGACACCAAGGATTTTGGACAGATGCACCTGGGTCAGCTCGCGAGCCTGCCGGAGTTCGTCGAGAGCCATCCCTGAGCGATATTCCGCCGCCAACAGACGCGAGCGCTGTTGTGCGGCGGGCGACATCTTGGCTCGAAGTGAATTGAAATTCCTGGGCACTGTAGTTCTCCTGTGAGTGGTCTTATCCGAACTTGATGTGTTGCTCACTTCCGCCCCTTCAGTTCCAGTTGACTCAGATGCTGATCAAATAAATCATCCGCAATCGGCACAAACTTCGCATACCATTTGGGATCTCCGGTCTTGTCTCCCCCGAATAAAAGCAACGCCGTGCGGCGCGGATCAAACGCGTACAACACTCGCAGGTGACGCTCCTCAACCTTACCGCGCAACTCTTTCATATTGGAGTGGCGAGACGTAAGAATCACGTCGGCATGAGGCCGGGGAAGCGTTGGACCACGTTCCTGCAACAGTTCAACCTTGGCACTGATTTCGACTTGCTCGTCCTCGGAGAGCGCATCCCACCAACCCTTGAATTGGGCAGTGAACTCGACATCCCACGCTATGCTGCCAGTATTCCTCACACGGAATACTCCGTCAAGGGAATAGTTGCCGAGATTCAAACTTGACATTCGCCTATCCTTCGCCTATGCTCCGCCCATGGCCATCACTCGTCGGCAGCGGGAACTTTATGACTTCCTCTCGCGTTTCGTGAGCGAGAAGGGATACTCCCCTTCGTTTGAAGAGATTAAGGATGCGATGGGCCTCAATTCCCTGGCCACCGTCCACAAGCACGTCACTAATCTTGAGAAAAAAGGCCTGCTCACGCGCGACTACAACCGCAGCCGCTCGATTGATTTGCTGCCGCCACGCGGAAAACTAAAGCAGTCCATGGCCGTGAACACGGGCATGGTCTTGCCGCTGTTGGGACGCATTGCTGCAGGCCGTCCGATTGAAGCTGTCGAAAATCCGGAAACCATTTCGCTCGCGGACTTCGTCCGCTCAAAGGAAGTATTCGTCCTCGAAGTACGCGGCGACTCCATGCAGGATGAGGCCATTCTTGATGGCGACTACGTTCTCGTAGAGAAAACCAAGACGGCCCACAACGGCGACATTGTTGTTGCGTTGATTGAAAGTTCGGATGCGACGCTGAAGCGCTTTTTCCGCGAAGGCGACAATGTCCGACTGCAGCCCTCGAACGCTGCCATGAAGCCGATTATTGTTCCGGCGGCCGCCGTAGAAGTGCAGGGGCGTGTGATTGGCGTGCTGCGGAAGTACTGAGCAGCTCTAAACGGGCGACGGGGTTGCCGCCCGAATTGGCCTGAGTGGATTACAGGAACTCTCTACAGTTTCAATTCCCACGTTTCGGCCACCATTGCTTTTCGGCTCCAGCTGTCGTGTCTTTCTTCCGCTACTAACCGGAAACCCGCGTACTGATAGATACCTCTGGCAGCCTTGAGCTCGCTTTGCGTCCAGAGAACGATTTTCTTATAGCCAACTTGCCGAGCGAAACGGACACACTCCTCGACTAACCGCTTTCCGAGGCCCAGGCCACGGGCACTTGGCTCCACCAGCAACAAACGCAATTTGGCGACGGCAGCCGATTTTCGCACTAGAAACACCGACCCGATGCGCTCTCCATTTTTTTCCGCAATCCAGCAGCGCTCGTGTTTCGCGTCAAACTTCTGAATGAATTCCGCACATATCTCCGCCACCAGCGCCTCGAAGCGCTCGTCGTACCCGTACTCTTCCGAATAGAGAACTCCATGACGGAAGATGACCCATCCCATGTCGCCGGGCTGGTGCATGCGGAGAAGATAGGGTTCGCCGTGCTCTCGCTCGCCGGACTTGGCCGACAGGATTTTCTCGATCTGCCCCATCGCCCCTGCAAGTTGCTGCCGCGCGTCCGGTGCAACGTTGCTCAGCATCTGTTTCACCTGTTGGCTGGACCGTTCGTCGAGCGGCTGAAATCCGGCAAAGCCTTTGCTGGTCAGCGATAGCAGCACCTGGCGGCCATCCACAGGAGATGTGGTGCGATGAATCCATCCGCGCTTTTGGAATTTCGCCAGGATTCGGCTCAGATACCCGGGGTCAAGGCTCAATTCAGAGCAGAGTACTCTCGCTGTGATGTTCGGCCGGTGCGCGATCTCGTAAAGGAGCCGGACTTCCGTCAGCGAAAACTCGGATTCGAGCAGCCCCTGCTGCAGGAGCCCGATGTGCCGAGTGTAGAACCGGTTAAAAGCTCGAATGGCAGGAACGAAGCTTTCGCCATCGGGAGGCGGGGATACGGCGTGGGAAGCCATATACGCATCATGGGAGAATCAGTTGCTTTTGTCAACTATTTATTGGGCGCAAGCGTCCACCTACAAGGCGTCTCTCTATTTGGACGGGAGCAGTAGTGGAAGGGTCTAAACCGTGGCGCCGGGCGGATTGTCGCCCGGCGGTTTCACAGATCTCTTGCTTGTTCGCTTGCACCGTTAGCCCAAATGGCGGTCGAGAGCCTTCTGGATATCGTCTTTCGAGCGGTAGCCTACCAGTTGCTCAACGACCTGACCGTTCTTGAAGACCAGCAGCGTGGGGATGCCGGTAACTTTATAACGCATCGGCGTGGCGCCGTTGCGGTCCACATCCATCTTGCCAATCTTCACTTTGCCTTGATATTCGGTAGCAAGCTCTTCCACGATTGGCGCGATCGCGCGGCACGGGCCGCACCAGGTCGCCCAAAAATCCACCAATACCGGTTGTTCCGACTTCAGGACGTCCGAGTCAAAATTGGCGTCCGTTACTTCGACGATGGCATTCGAGGCCATTCCCCCTCCAAAATTTAGAAATTCCACACGGCAACGCGAGCTAGCCTGTGGGGCGATAATTACAGTGCCTTTATCCTAGCACTCTTCATTGGATGCTTGACGGGCCTCCAGGGTGCAAAGGCTTACCCCCGGCTCCCGGGGTCCCTGGGGCTCCGACGCCCCATCCTTATTTAGAATAGAACTCAGCCTTGTGACTCGCAAAAAAGCAATTCAGCCCAAGCCGGTGACAAACCCTCTCGACAACTTGCGAGTGGTCCTTGTAGACACGCGCAATCCGTTAAATCTTGGCGCCGCCGCCCGGGCGCTCAGCAATTTTGGCACAACCCATCTCCGGGTTGTTCACCCTTACGATCGAGCTTTTCGGGAAGCGAAGTCGGCGGTTGGCGCAGCCGAGTTGATGTCCAGGGCAGAAGAGTTCGACACTGTCCCTGAAGCGATTGCCGACTGCCAACTAGTAGTCGGTACGAGCGCGGCAGGACCACGGGATTTACAGCACGAACTTCTGCGACTCGAACAAGGCGCCCGCCTGATTCGAAAGCGACTGCGCACCGGTCCGGTGGCGCTGCTGTTTGGATCCGAGAAATATGGCCTTTCCAATCAGGACTTGAGCAATTGTCACTGGCTTATGCGTATTCCCACGCGCGACGGTCACCGTTCGATGAATCTGGGACAGGCGGTAGCGGTTTGTCTCTACGAATTGGTGCGCATGGAAAAATTACCGCCCGCCAACAAAACTGCGAAGGACGGCTTAATGCCCGCCGTTACCCGGGATATCGAACGGCTCAACACAATGCTGCTGGAAGTGCTCCGTACCAGTGGATACGTAAAGCCGAACTCACACGCGACCGCCGAGGAGAAATTGCGCCGCCTTGTTCGACGCCTGCACTTGAACAGCGCCGACACCGCCGTCTTGCAGGGGATGGTACGGCAGATTTCATGGAAATTGGGCGCCCGCGAAAAATGACACGCGATTCCTGCAGTCACGCATCCTCACAGTGTCCTGTCTAGGACTGTCAGTTGTAGGTACGTCCGTAATCCGTCGCCAGTAACTCCCCAAAATCACGGCACGCGCTAACCCTCGCCGGTTCCGCGAGTCGAAGCAAATAACGATACGGGTCGACCTTCCTTCCCCGGCTCGATGTGAGGTGGCGACATGCGCGTGCTGCTGGACACTTTCTCTCAAACCTTACGCACGCTTTGGGCTCACAAGCTGCGCTCGTTTCTCACTATGTTTGGGATTGCGTGGGGCGTCGGTTCCCTCCTTCTGCTCGCCGGCGTCGGCGAAGGCTTCCGCAATGGCAATCGCAAGCAACTAGAAACTTTCGGCAAGAACATCATCTTCTTCTTCGGAGGCCGCGCTCCCGCCGTGGAAGGCAGCTTCGCCTCCATGAAGTGGTTCAATCTGACCTACGACGACTACGTGGCCATCAAGAACGAGTCGAAGCTGGCAATCAACGTTTCCCCAGTAATCGCCCGCGACGATATCCGCGCCGTGAGCGACTACACCAGCACCAACGGCCAGGTTTCCGGCGTCCCGGCGATTTACCGCGAAGTGCGCACTATCCCACTGCAAGTCGGACGATGGCTCAACGATGACGACAATGCCGAGCGGCGGCGAGTCTGTGTTCTCGGTCGCGAGATGACTCGCAACATGTTTCCCGGCCGTCCTGCGGTCGGCAATACCATTCTGCTCAACGGAGTTCGATTCCAGGTAGTTGGCGTGCTCAATATGATTGGCCACGAAGAGCACAACGCGACCAACGTTCGCATCTTCATCCCGTTCGACACCATGCGCGAACTCTTCCCGCTGACCGGCAACAATTCAAAAGAAGGCAACGTCGTTTCTTTCATCAACTACCAGCCGCGCACGTTCGATGAAAACGAAGAGGCGAAAACCGAATTACATCGCATCGTTGCCCGCAACCATGGCGGCTTTGATCCCAGCAGCAAAGACACATGGGAAGAGTGGGACACAATTAAGAATCAGAAAACCATGGGCAAGATTTTCAGCGCGATGGATTTATTCCTGGGCGGAGTAGGTCTGGTGACGCTGGCCCTTGGCGCAATCGGTATTGTCAACATCATGCTGGTGGCCGTCACTGAGCGCACACGCGAAATCGGCTTGCGCAAAGCTCTCGGCGCGACCCACCGCAGCATTCTGTTTCAGTTCTTCCTTGAGGGCGCGCTACTGACGCTCCTCAGCGGCGCTGCGGGAGTCGGCGGCGCCATGCTGATTATCCATCTGTTATCGGGAGTGCAACTACCCCAAGGCTTTGAGTCGCCGCGAATTGTTCCGGCCTCTGCCGTCGGCGCGGTGTTGTCGTTGGCCCTCGCAGGAATCACGGCAGGCCTGTATCCGGCCCGCAAAGCAGCAATGCTGGAACCTGTGGAAGCGCTGCGCCAGGAGTAAAACTCGCAGTCACTGTTCGACGAGGAAATCCTATGACCCGCGATCTACTGACCGAAGCCTACAACGCGATGCAGCACAACCGTCGCCGTACCACTCTCACGATGCTAGGCATGGCCTGGGGGATCGCCACAGTCGTCATCCTGCTCGCCTTCGGCTCCGGCTTTGAGCGCGCTATCAGCCTCATCTTCAGTTCGTGGGGCACCGACGTCATCGGAGTTTTCCCCGGGCGCACATCGTTGCAAGCAGGAGGCGCAAAGGCCGGAAGCGAAATCCGCCTGAAGCTCGCTGACGTGGACTATATCCGCAGCGAGGTTCCGATGGTGAAGGGTGTAACCCCGGTCTTCGACCGACAGAACGGCGTCACCATCCAACACGACACCCGTACTTTCACCAACCTGTTCCTGACTGGCGTCTTTCCGGTGTATGAACGTATTCGCGGCTTTAACGTGGCGACGGGGCGGGGGCTCGACCAACAAGATCAACTGGAGCATGCCCGCGTGGCTGTAATTGGCGATGAAGCCAAACACCGCCTCTTTTCCGGGCAGCAGGCACTCGGCCAGAGTATTCGCATCGCAGGCGTCAGCTTTCAGGTCATCGGCGTTTACCAGCACAAGGTGCAGGGCGGCGACAACAATGACAACAGCATGGTGGTGATCCCCCTCAGCACGATGGGTGACCTCTACGACACGCAGTACATCACCGGCATTCTTATGGACTACGATGGCGGCGATCATGCGCAAATCGCGCGAGTTGTGCGCTCCGTGCTCGCCGGACACCATAATTTCCGCCCCGACGACCACCGCGCAGTCTTCATCGCCGACTTCAAGCAGGACTTCGACGAGTTCACCACCGTGACCACCGCGTTAAAAGTGCTGTTGGCGTTCATCGGCGCGCTCACGCTCGGCATCGGTGGGATTGGCCTGATGAACATCATGCTTGTATCCGTGCAGCAACGCACGCGCGAGATCGGCGTCGAAAAGGCCCTCGGCGCGCAGCGGGGTCACATCCTGCTGCAATTCCTGGCGGAAGCGCTGGCGATTACGTTTGCAGGAGGCGCCGCAGGAGTGGGAATCGCCTATTTGATTTCGTGGGGAGTCGGCGCCCTGCCGTTAATGAGCGCATTCGGCGACAATCTGCAAGCCGGCGACATTCACCTGCACATCAACGTCAGCAGCTTGCTTGTGGCAACGATGATCTTGAGCGCGGTGGGTGTACTGAGTGGCATGGTCCCCGCAATCCGCGCTGCGCGACTCGACCCGATTGAAAGCTTGCGCTACGAATAGACGCCGCGCCCACGCTGCATCGAATCGGCAATCACCTTCGCAATCACGAGTAACGTAAGGAGCGTGATGATGCCGAGCGAAATGACGCAGTAAATACACCATGCGCCCAGCACGTATTTTTCGATCCCGGCGAGATGGACCGCGAAAACCAGCGCACCAGTAACAAACGGCAACATCCACGGATACATTCTTCGAAATGCCAGAAGCCCCAGCAACAGGTAGCCACCCATGCCGATCACGGCCACGGGCACTCCGAACAACATCGCGTAGGGGCTGTGGTTGACAGTACCGCAATCCCAGACTGCATCAATACTGCAAGGCGAGGCCTCCGTACGGTAATGTTCGCGCAAGGCAAACCCGGAAACCACAATCCCTGCGACCGCCAGCACCACCAGCACCCATCTCATGAATGACTCCTGAACAAATTGTATTGACGCCGTAACCGCCGAAACGTCACTACCGCCGCCATTAGGCGACGCCCACCAAACAGATATTATGCGCGATTTGCAGGTGGGCGGGAATGCCGCACTGACATTTTGCCCGCACATTCGACGGCCACGCTATGTCTGATGACCGCACTTTCGCTCTTCCGCTTCCGCCAGCCATCCACGCCGCAACTTCTCCATTGGAATACTGGAAGCGTACGGCTTGATGTCGAGGATTGGCGTTCCATCAAGCATGTCCACTCCTTTTGCGTGGAGCTTTGGGCCTTCGCGGCGCAACAACTCAACTACCGTCAACCCAATCGGATTGGGACGCCGGGGTGACCGCGTCGCGAACACGCCGTGCGGACGATCGTCCGTCGGCGGCTTGCCGACCAATTCGAATCCTTGCGAGCGATCAAATTCCCAGATCACGATCAGATGCGAGAAGCCTTCGATGTCAGTGAGCCCCGCCTCGAACTCGGGCAGAATCTCGAGCGTCCCCTCGGCCTCATGCTTGGCGCCAAGACCCTTGGGAATCGACGCGGTTTCCTGGTACGGCGTGTGAACGAAACCGATAGGGCGGGAAGTAAACATCGCGCGAAGCCTCTCCGTACCTATCGTACCGGAGTGGGATCCTAATTCCGTTGCTTTCCTCCCACCCCGAAGCTAGGCCGATATTGCAATCAGCGCAGGTGCCTGCGTTGGCTCTTCCAACACACGTCAATCTCGTGCTACAACTTCTGGCTATGAGTGAGCGAACCCCTGCGCCGGGAATCCCAGTGAACCTGTCACTCAAGGACTCGCCGCCACCTTTGCCTGTCAGGCCAGACCTATCCAACTTTTGCCCGAACTGCGGGACCGAACTGCGTGGGCGCAGCTGCAAGCTCATGTGCAAGCTGTGCGGCTTCTATTTGAGTTGTTCCGATTTCTACTGACGAGGACTGAATCGACGCCTATTCGCTATCCCGCGTAACTGGCGCCCACTGCCCGTTGCCCGAGCTATACCAATTCCTCCACGCAGCAGCATCATGCGGCAGAGTCTGTCCCGTGATATCGCGCAGCGCCTGAAACACCCACTTTTGAGTTTCGGCATCGAGGGCCGGATCATCGGCATAGCTGAGAAGTTGCGGCACCGCCGACCGTCGCTGTTTTTCGCTCAACATTCCCGATTGCGCAAGCCCACAGGCCGCGCGCTCCCGAACCACCGGAGACTTGTCATCGTGAAACGCCTGCAGCAACGGCGCGACCGTCTCATCTGTACCCAGATTTGCGAGCCCTTCGACCGCCCATTGACGGATGTTGACGTTATCGTCGTGCACGGACGCCAGAAGGATCTGCGCGGCACGCTGAGGCTCCACTCCGCGGTTTCCTAGTAGCGCTATATCCCAAAGCGCATTTACTCGCGGCCCCTGCTCTCCAAACCGAGCATCGTGCTCCAATTGGTCGACCGTAGCAACACTCTTCTCCAGGTTGCGTGCAGCAACATCAATTTCAAGCGCAGCCGCCCGTACGCGTAGGTCATTGGAATTCAGCGCCGTCATGAAGAGTGAATTCAGCTTATTGTCGAGTTCGATCTTCCCTCGCCACCCGCCTACTCGCGCAGCAATTTGATCGTTGGCTCCGCGAAAATGATTGATGGAGCGCTCCAACAGAAGTTCAGCCTGGCTTTGTGCCGGCATCTGATCCAGCGTCTCCGTCTCGTGCTCCGAAAGGACGTTGGCGGACGACCGCACCGGCTTGCCGTGGAGGCTAATAAGCTGCGCGATCTCCTCCCACGCCGCTTGCGCGTGCCCGCGACCCAGAATCAGCGCGCCCAGTAGAGCTCCGGCCCCCACCGCCAGCCATCGATCCTTGGCTCGATTAGGACGACTGGATAGCGGGTCGAAATCCGCCTTGGACGCCGCGTCTTGAAGCTTTTTGTCCGGGTTGCTCTCCATCCGCCGAGTATAGGATCCTGGAACCAGCCCACAAAGATTACCTCGGACAGGCTAGGTAACCTGCGTAAAAGCCCCGATTCCATCTGGATTGGGCAGGACCATGCCTCACGTTGCGAACAATCCGCTTTGGGTGGCGAGGCGGTTTGCCGCTGCGATATCGGGTCGAGGAAGACGCGGCTTTTAGCCGCTGGGCTCGCCCGCAATGCTGAAATTTTCCAACCCTTTTACAATGGCAGATGTCTAAACACTTACGTTTGTCTTAGGAGAATGCAATGGAACGCAAGGCAAGTGCAGTTTGGAATGGTGGTCTTAAGGACGGTAAAGGGTCGGTGTCCTCAGCGAGCGGAGTGCTCTCGAACACGCCCTATTCGTTTTCGACACGTTTTGAAAATGGCGCCGGAACAAATCCGGAAGAATTGATTGCAGCGGCACATGCGGGCTGCTTCTCGATGGCGCTGTCCGCTCAACTCGGCAGCGCGAATCTGACGCCGGAAAGCATCAATACCTCGGCGACATTGACCATGGAAAAGCTGGAAGCAGGTTGGACAATCACAGCGGTTCACCTCGACGTCGTCGCCAAGATTCCCGGCGCGAGCGCTGAAGCCTTTAACACCGCGGCGCAGAACGCAAAAGCCGGTTGCCCAGTGTCCAAGGTCCTGAATGCCAAGATCACGATGAACGCAAAGCTGGCATAGCGGCTTTTGGCTCGAGCGCTGACCTTGCCTCAAGCATGCCGAGAGACCCAAACCTAGCTGTGTTCCCGCATCGTCTGGCGTATTTTCTGGTTGATGCGCACCGCATCTTTCGCCGCTTGGTCGAGCAGTTCGACCCAGCGGCGGGAGTTTTCCGGTGGACCAGCCTGCGCGATCAGATAGGTGGCTTGCACAATCGTCTCGAGAGCGTTGCTGAGGTCGTGGGCCAAAGAGCGAAGTTCTCGTGCGAGGTCTGAAGGGATTTTTTCTTCCGGGATCGACATGGGTTCTTTGGCGCTTCTCGAGTCGTGAGGGGCTGACGCTAGCGGCTCAGCGGTCCTCGCGGGCTCTGCCTTGATTGACAGGCAAGCGCCAGCCTGTAGAATATAAGAGTTGTCCTCTTGGAAACGAGAGCCTGCCGAATTTTTCTACCTGCGGATATGGCGGAACTGGCAGACGCGCTAGGTTCAGGTCCTAGTGGCCGCAAGGTCGTGGAGGTTCGAGTCCTCTTATCCGCACCAAAAACTCTTGACTACTTGCTTCTGGCTTGTGGTTTTTTCCCTGGAATTTTCTACCGAGATTAGCTTTACGCACCCGCCGACAGCCGGTGTGTGCTTCGCGCTTGCGCGATTCCGTATTGGCGGATCTTGTAGAGGAGAGCCTTGTAGCTGATTTTCAGCAGCGCAGCCGCCTGCTTGCGATTCCAGTTCGTTTCTTCCAAAGCGCGCGCGATGGCATCAGCCTCGGCGTCATCTTTCGCGCTACGTCCCAGAGACTTCAGACCGCCCTCGTTCTCAGCATTCACGGCTCGTCCGGCCGACTGGTGGGGCAGTCCCCCACCGCCATCGAGTCGAGGCTGCAACTCCGTCACCGCGAGATTTTCGTCTCCTAAAACCAGGTAACGCTTAATGAAGTTGCTCAATTCGCGCAGGTTGCCCGGCCACGGATGCCGCAGACACGCCTCCAGTAAATGGGTAGACAGCGGCAACGACGGCCTCGCATAAGATTCGGACATGCGCGACATGAAATGCTTCAGCAGAATCGGAATTTCTTCCTTGCGATCGCGCAACGGCGGCAGCGACAGAGTGAAAGCGTTTAGGCGGTAGTAAAGGTCCTCGCGTAGACGCTTTGTGGCAAGCGCTTCGGGAATATTGATGTTGGTTGCAGCCAGAATGCGCACGTCAACCTTGATCACATTGCGGCTGCCCAGGCGGGAGAACGTCTGATCCTGAAGTACGTGCAAGAGTTTGGCCTGAAGCAACGGCGGCATTTCGCCGATTTCGTCGAGCAGGATCGTTCCCTTGTTACACAACTCGAACTTGCCCGGCTTGGGATGCGTCGCGCCAGTGAAAGCTCCAGCTTCGTATCCGAACAACTCGCTTTCCAGCAAGTCGGCAGGCACGGCAGCGCAGTTCACTTTAAGGAACGTGCGATGCGCGCGCGGCGAAAGTTTGTGAATCAGCCGCGCCAGCACTTCCTTACCCGTACCACTCTCTCCCAGCAGCAAAACAGGAATATCGACATTCGCCACTAATGCAGCCTGCGACCGAATCTTCTTCATCGCCGGACTGGCCGCCACAAAGAATACGTCGTCGCAAAGCTCTTCAATATTTTCCGCGTAGCTCTCGCCCTTGGCGCTGCCCACGCACTGGTTGATGACGGAATCGAGTTCTGCCTTCTGAAACGGCTTGGTGAGATAGTCAATCGCACCAAGACGCATGGCCTGTACGACTTTCCGCGTGTCGTTGACACAAGAAAGCATCACGACCTTGAGACCGGGCCGCAACTGGCGGAGTTGCTCCAAAGTCTGGAGACCGTCAATGCCCGGCATCAGCAGATCCAACAGAACGAGGTCAGGCTGAAGGCCTTTCTGCACCTGCTGAATCGCATCTTCGCCAGTGGTCGCCGTCTGTACTTTGTGTTCGTCAACTTCGAGCAGGGTGCGGATATACCGCAGCATTCCCGGTTCGTCGTCAACAAGCAGGATGTTGGCGGCTTCACTCATTGGCACGGCCCTCTTTGGTCAGCCTGCGTGGCGGACTGCTCAAAATTGGTTTCAGTGGAAGGAGAAAAGAGAATTTACTGCCGGCGCCGGTTTCGCTCTCAACCCAGATCTTTCCGCCCATGCCTTGCAGCAGGCGGCGAGCAATCGCCAATCCCAAGCCCATGCCTTCCGCGGATTCGCTTCCCGGCAAACGGAAAAAGTCATCAAAAATTTCCAGCTGGAATTCCGGACGAATCCCGGGGCCCGTGTCGGACACGCTAACCTTTATCGCGTTCGGCACACTCATTGCCTGGCGGCGGCGCTCGCCATTGGACGCCATATTCGAGGCCGCCCGCCGTTCCCACATGTAGGGCTCGGCATGGATCCATACCGTTCCACCCGGCGGCGTGTACTTGCACGCGTTCTCCAGCAGATTCGAAATGATGCGCTGGATCTTCGGTTCGTCGAAAGGAAATGCAGACAGCTTGTCGTTCGCCAGGAAGTAAAGCGCGATACCTCGTTGCTGAAAGCGATTGGACCAAATGCGGCATACCTCCGAGAGGCATGCGTTCATATCGCCTTCGATGAACTGCATACGCAGTTCGCCGGTTTCCAGAACTGAGAAGGTCAGGAAATCCTGGATAAAATGCTGCAGGCGCTGGCCGCTCGAAAACATGTCGGTCATCACTTCCTGCTGGCGCGCATTCAGTGGACCAAGTTTTTGACTCTGCAAAAGCTCAACATAACCATTCAGAATGGCCAGCGGAGTTTTCAGATCGTGCGCTGCGGATGCCAGCGCGTTCGTTGTCTTGCGAAAGCGATCGCGAAGCTGTTCCAGTTCGCGCGAAACGCTCTCCAAGGACTCTGTCGGTGAACTTTCGGGCGCAGCGGTAGGAACTAGCGAAGCTTCTTTCTTCGCGCTGGCGACAGTAGACGCGGCGGCTGGTGCCTTTTCGGACGTCGAGGACATGAGTTACCGTTAACGACAGTATTGGGGAGGGAAATCTACTACCGCTCAGAACGAGGGATGGCCCAATGCTAAGTCACGTGTCTGGGGGTGTCAATCGGAAAGCTCTTGGAGGCGTAAAGCGAAAAACGTTTCACTTTCGTGCCTTGACCAATAGTCAGCTCCATGTGCCCTTCTGTGCTAAGGTGTTGGGTCCAATTCCATGTGGGGAGCACGGTTTAGGCTGATTGTACACGGAGTCGAACATCGACTCCGAGTTTGGCCCCTCAGATGCCTGTGTACTGGCAGTTAAATGCTTTGTTTGTTATAGGAAAGAGACGTGGCAACCAGGAATCCAGGTAAGAACGCTCGAAAATGGACGCGGTTGCACCTGTCTATTCCTGTTTTCGTCCGAACTCGTGACGAAAATGGGAAGGATTCGTTGGAATTTGCTACGGCCATCAACATTTCCGCCGGTGGCGCCTTGGTTGTCGTTCGGCGTTCTTTGCCCATAGCAACGCGGGTTTCCCTGGAAGTGCCGAGTGCCCCGATCGGAGCCGCAGACGGGCAGGGAGCCGGATCGAAGGTAATTCAGGCTAAAGCCGTATGGGTCGCCCACCAGGATGACTATCATTTACTGGGGTTGAAATTCAACCGGCCGCTCTCCACCGATATGCCCCTTGACAAACCAATTAGGAAAACCCGTCTCGCAGTGTGAAAACTTTTTCCCATACATTCCCTAAAGAGGCATAGCACGTTCGTGCCATCCCTCCAAACCCCGCATCAGGTCTATGATCTGTGCAAGTGGTTCATACTTGTCGTAGTTAGCGCAATTCCCCAAGAGCGGACTTCCCACTTCCCCGGTTTGGTGCTTGGGATGCACTTTTAGTGCATGCGGTTGATCAACCTCCGCATGGGGCAAGGGGCTATGACAACACTTTCGGTAAATTCTTTGCAGCAATCGCTTGGCGAAGTTCCCCCCGATAACATCATTTTCGGTCATTCGGAAGCGCTGCAGGCGATTCGGGCTCAACTTGGCCGCGTAGCCGCAGCCAACGTTCCGGTCCTGATTACCGGAGAAAGCGGCACCGGCAAGGACATCATCGCTCGGCTGATCCACGGCTTTTCTCCGTGGAAGACTGGACCATACGTCAAGGTTAACTGTCCAGCCATCCCGGGAACTCTGCTGGAGAGCGAACTCTTCGGCTACGAAAAAGGCGCCTTCACGGGTGCTTTCGGAGCCAAGCCCGGCCGCGTCGAGATGGCACATCGCGGTACGCTGTTCCTCGACGAAATCTCTGAACTCGATCTCTCGCTACAGTCGAAGCTCTTGCAACTTCTCCAGGACGGCCAGTTCTGCCGTATCGGCGCTCAGGAAGACAAGAAAGTAGAAGTTCGCGTCGTTTGCGCCACGAACCGCGAACTCCAAGCCGAAATCGAGTCTGGCACTTTCCGCCAGGATCTCTTCTACCGCATCAACGTCGTGAACCTGCGCATGCCGGCCCTCCGCGAACGCCGTGGCGACATCGATGACCTGTCCAAGTATGTCCTCGAGTACTACAACCGCAAGTTCAACTGCCGCGCCCGTCCTCTGTCTCCGGAAGTGATGGCCGTGCTGCAGAAGTATCATTGGCCCGGCAACATCCGCGAACTCGAAAACCTGATCAAGCGCT
>Ga0302322_100000354_pt1 | contig 34888 bp, 26 predicted proteins | sample Fen_T0_2_FD_203757 | JGI IMG/M metagenome (GOLD analysis project Ga0302322, IMG submission 203757) | Peat permafrost microbial communities from Stordalen Mire near Abisko, Sweden - Fen_T0_2 | ecosystem: Environmental > Terrestrial > Soil > Wetlands > Permafrost | place: Sweden: Abisko...
TGAGCGGGGGCACGACGCTGGCCACGATTGCGGCGTCGATGGCGTCGTTCGGCACTTTGCGCAGAGCCAGCAGCTGTTGCAGCATCACACCGTATTCATCTTCCGTCCGAGTGCGGACGGTAGACACCCGGAAGGTTTGCTCCAGCGTGCGGCCGCGGTACAGGCCGAACACGATGTTCGAGTTTCCGATGTCGACTGCGAGCAGCATGAACAGCGCTTCTAGCACTTCGTGTAGGGTCATGGAGTCAGCGGTCGGCAGCAGCCAGTGCCGGCCAGCGACCCCGTCCCCGTGTGGCGTGGAGTGGGCACCATCGAAGCTCGGGTCGTGAGCCAGAATGTGCCAGAGCCAGCCCGGGCCCGACGTCACTGTCGTGCCCTCGACACTGAGCATTGCGCTCGAATGCGCTCGGGCGGATGGCTTCTTTAGCCGCCGCCGACGCCACCGGCCGGGGTGCCGGCAGTGCCTCCGGAACCTCCGCTCATGTGAAGCCCAGCGCCGTCTTGGAAACCAGCGCCATCGGCATAGCCGCCGTCCTTGAAGCCCGCGCCGTCGGCGCTGAACCCATGACCGTCCTCCCGGAAGAGCGCACCGTCGGCGCCGAACCCGTGACCGTCCTCCCGGAAGAGCGCACCGTCGGCGCCGAACCCATGACCGTCCTCCCGGAAGCCCGCACCGTCCTGCGCGAATCGCCGACCGTCCTCGAACGCGGCGCCGTCCTCGTTGAGGCTGGAGCCGTCGCCCGATTCGCCATCTACGGAGCCTGAGTCGTGACCATCGACGGCGTAGCCTGCGCCATCCTGCGCAATCCGGTGGCCGTCAGCGAATTGCCCGCTTCCGTCCTGGCGGTAGGTCCCTCCCGCGGCACCAGCGACGTTTGCATGCCCTGAGTCCTCGGCGTTGCCGCCGCAGGCGAGCGGCAGGCCGAGGGCGACCAGTAGGCCCAAGACACCCAAGTGAACCCAGTGTTCTCCTGACCGACCCATTTTCATTTTCATTTTCGTACCGCGACCCTTCGATACCCGGACCCAGTCGCCGTGGCGCGCCCTTCTCATCCCTGAGCCGAGCAAGAACCGAGCCGCGCAGGCGGTTGCCAGCGAAACACGCACAGCAGCAACAGGGCGAAGCCGACATAGAGACTGGCCAAGGCGGCAAATTCGATGTCCGTCCAATTGAGCTGCAGGGCGATCAGCTGGCTGGCCGCTGCCACTCCGATGAATGGCAAGGCAAGGACCCGACGAGCCAACGCGAGCGGCGCCGCGACGATCCAGATCGAATAGTAGTACGAGGACGGATCGGTGAAAGCGACAATCAGGACGAGCGAGAGCCCGAGCGCGATCCACAAGCTGTGCACGCGTCGAAGGGTGAGCGCGAAGATCCCGAAAAGTGCAGCTGAGCACAGCCAATAAGCCATGCGAAAGCGCGCAAAGTGCGCGCGGCGCGCGTTTGCCCAACGCTCCGTCGGATCGACCGCGTTCGGGTCTTCGTTGTCCCGCTGCAAGGCCTCTGGACCAATCGAAAACAGCGTGCGCAAGCTCATGTGGTTCGAAACTGGGGTGCTGGCGTGCATCGCAATGTGCGACGCGAACTCCGCGTGATAGCGCGGACCAAATGTGGCGAGTGTCGTTGCGAGCGAGCACGCTGCCGCAATCAGGGCGCCCAACAAAAACGATCGATGAGCTTTTGCCAAGTGTCGTCTCCGAAAAAAATGCCAACTGACGACGACGAGCGGTCCGCCGAAGAGCAGCACGGGAAAGACGCGCAGAAGCGCAGCGCAGGAGAGCGCGACGCCCGCCCAAGCGTAGTAGCGCTTGCGCAGTAACGCGGCGGCAAGCGCGCACAAAAACAGCCAATCCTGGCGTAGGAACGCGCCGCCCGTCCAATAATAGCCCGAGGGCGATTGTGTGCACCAAAACACGGTCGCGAGGAACAGCACGCGGCCGCCGAAGGCCCAACCCAAAACCGCCAGTGTGGCGACCATCAATACCGGATCGATGAGCGACAGCGTGCGCATGAAGCGATCGCTCGCCGGCGCGAGAGATGCGAGCGCGCGGCCCGTGATCGTCCAGGCGGGCGCGGGATTGTAGCCGTGATCGACCTGCATGCGATCCCAGGTTCGAGCGCTCACTTGCGCGCGAAAGAACGCCACGTCCGTCTTGAACTCGCGAAAGCGTTCCGCGCTGAAGTGCGAACGGCACGCTTCGGGATCCGAAAGCGCAGCGCGAGCCGGGACGATCGCGTCGTTCCGCAGATCACGCATCCTGCGGCGTTCGACGTGCGCGCGGTTGCCGGTCTCCGCGTCTGCGAGCGCGCTGCAAAGGTACAGGCGTTCATAGCCGAGCTCGCGCGCGTACTTCGAGCCTAGAAAATAGTGAAACATCTCCCAGTGATGGTAAAAACCGCCAACCGGCAGCTCGAAGTAGTGAAAATACGTCGACACTGACAGGACCATGAGCAGCCCCGCGAGGAGGCGACGCGCGCGCCCAAACGTCACCCCACGCGCCTCCAAGTACAGGCCCGCGCACGTCAGCGCGCCAATCCCCGCCGCCACCCGCCCCACCAATTGTTCTGATACGGCCACGTCCTTGCCTCAGCGTACAGCAATTGCCGTGCCACGCGAAAACGTGCGCTTGAAAGTGCACACGTCGTAATGGCGAGCAGCGTGAAAGCGTTCCCGGCGCTTCCGGTCTATCAGGGTACTGAGCTGACCCGGGCGTGCAAGATGCGGTCGCCCGCGGCGACGCGATCCCAACCTGGGCCGGCGTGTCCCAGCCAGGCGTATTGGCCGTCCAAGTGCGGGTAGCGGCCTAGGGTCACGAACAGCTGGCTCGAGCCGGTATCGCGGCCAGAGAGCGCGATGCCCACCGAGCCCGTGCGAAACGGGATGGGCGAGGTTTCGCAGCGCAGGGGTGGCTGGTCGTCACCGCCGTAACCATCGCCGCCCGGGTCACCGAATTGCGCGACGAAACCCGGCACCACGCGGTGCACCTGGATGCCGTCGTAGAAGCCGCTCTGGGCCAGACCGATTACGCGTGCCACCGCGACGGGTGCAAAGGTCGGGTCGAGCTCGATCCTCAAAGGGCCGGCATCGGTCTCGAGTGTGAGCACGCTGCGGCCCGCGCTGGGTACGGTGGACACGGCGGACACGGCGGAGACGGTGGGCACGGTAGGCTTGAATTCGTCGCACCGCCGCGCTTGTTCGCCGAGCAGACGCAAGGCTTTCTGCGCGTGCTCTCGCAAAGTCGGGTTGTCGCTGCTGCAAGCGCTGTTGGCACCATCTTTGAGGCTCAAGAGTTGAAGCGCGCCGATCGCGTCGAGCAATGCGCTTTGCACTTCGATGTTGTGCCGTGCGCTGGCGGCCGTATAGGCCAAAGTGAGCGCCTGGATAACGCTCGGATCCGGCTTTGGCGCGGCGTGCGCGTCGCCGCTTTCGTCGACCGTACGCGCCGCTCGCTCGGGGTAGCTCGCCAGCAAGTGGGCCGCGCTGGCAACGACGCCTAGGGTCTTGGCGCCGAGTGCGTCCGCCAGAACGGTGTAAGCGTCGTTCAGCTCGGCGTGCTCGGCCAGGCGATCGATCGCGGCTTCACGCAGCGCGGCGTCGTCCGCATGGACTCGCAGCAGATAGGCCTTTTTCCTGCTCCCCTTCAGCCTCTCGCGCACCAGCACACGTAGCACGGCGAGCTCGCGTGCGAGGCTATTTTGGGCCGGATCGCAGGCCAGCAAGCGCGCGTTCTGATAGTTGCTCCCGGCTAGCAGCGCCGCGGCGGTGCAGCGCAGATGAACCTTACGCCGCTTTAGCGTGACCGAATCCGCTTCGGAGATGGGGAGCTCGGCCAGCGCTTGCAGCTTGCCCACCGAGCCCTGGATCGGCGGCGCGAGTGCATCGACCAATGTCGCAATCGCGCCATACTCTTCGCCACTGAGTGCCGAATCGTTCGGCAAGGCGCCGAGCCAGCCGTCGAACGCCGTCCAGAGCGGCTTTTGTCCCGTTTCGCCTTGGCTGCCGAGCTCGCGCAGCGCCTCCGCGCGAAGACTCGGTGCCAGCTCAGGTTGGCTGGCGAGGGAGGCGAGTGCCTCGCCACCCGCCTTTCCCGTGCGGCTCAGCACCCGTACCGCGAACTCGATGCTCGGCGCGCGCGCTGCAATCGCGCCCGAGGCGAGCGTGCGCGTGCGCTCTGCGCTCGAGGCGTTGAGCGTTGTCAGCCTGGTCAGCGGAAATAGCGCATTCTGCAGCGGATCTTGCGCACGGTCGGCGGCATCCAACAGCGCGACCACGGTCAGATCGTCGAGCTTGCCGGTCTGCGTAGCGAGCCGGCCGAGCGCGAGCGCAGCGGCCTCCGCGCGCAGCTTCGGCCCGTGCAGCCAGGCCCGCAGAGTGCTCTCGGCCTCGTCGCCCGCGCAGCGCCCAAGGGCATCGGCGATGGCTTCGGCGGGGCTCACCAGTGGCGGATTCGCGCGTTCAGCGATCAACGACGCGGCGCGCGCCAGCAAGGCGCGAACGGTCTTCGGCTCACGTCCGCGGCACGCGTAGCCCAAGCCATAAGCGGCCCAGGTGTCTACTTCTCGATCTTCGTCGGCCAGCGCGAGCATGAGCAGCTCGCTGGCGCGCGCATCGGCAATGCGAGCCAGCGCGCGCGCTGCGGAACGGCGCACGTTGACGTCGCGACTCGACAACACTTCGGGCGCGATCGCCGCCGACAGCCGCCGCTGCTCGGCCGTCAAGAGCAATTGGCGGTCCGCGTCAACGGCGCTGGCCGAACTTGCTGCTGGGGCAGCGCGTCCCTTCGGATCTAGCGCTCGATCGTGGCAGGCCGTGAGCAGCACGAGCCAGCCGACGTGCTTGGCGAAGCGCATCAAATCCTCGAAAAGCCCCGCGTCACGAGCGCGTCGAACGCATAGCACACGCGCTCGCGCGCAGAGCGGAACAGAGCCGAGTTCATCGAGCTGGGCGGCGACAGCGCGGGCAAGGCCTGCGCCTGAAAGCCAGCACCTTCGAAGCAGCGCAAGGCGCGCGGCATGTGCCAATCGCAAGTGACGAGCCAGACGCGTCGTAGGCCACGTGGCAAGAGCAGCTCGGCCGCATAGTGTGCGTTCTGGCGCGTGGAGCGCGAGTTCGACTCGCGTTCCAATGCCGCCTCCGGGACCCTGCGTTGAATCAAAAACGCGCACAGCGCGTCGGTCTCGCGCACGCCGTTCCACGCCTTGCCACCGCAGGCGAGGATGTGGCGCGTCAGCCCGGAACGGAGTGCGTCGGCGGCCTTTAGCGCTCTTCTTCGTCCAGGCGGGGAGAGCGCGGCGGGCCCAAGGACGCGGCAGCCCAGCAAGACCAGCGACATCGGCTCCACGGCCCCGGACCATAGCCCGAACCGTGGAAGGGGGCCTAGCTCAGTTCGGCGCGAGTGGACCGAGCGCAGCTTGCAATTCGCGCCGCGCGGCATCGAGCGCCCCCAAAATCCTTGCGCGACCGTGGGTGCTCCCGCATGCTCTCGCCACGTTGGCGATCCGCGCAAGGCACGCTTTCTCTAGCTTCGGGCCGCGCGTCGCGCTCGCCGCGCTCTGTGCGTGCATGGCAGGTCCGGCTTGCCGCGACGTCAGCTCGCGTCAAGAACGTGAGCCTTCGCTAGCGCAACACAGCGAGCCCGCAACGGAGCCAGCCGCGCCGAGCTCCTCGAGCGACGAGAAGCTGGCAGAGGAGCGGCCGTTGAAGGCTCCTAACGGTGAGCCGCCGCGGCTGAGTTGTGCACAAGCGCGTGCCATCGTGGCCGAAGTGCGGCATCGCTTACCGGCCGAGCCGCCGCGTGTGACTGCTACTGTCTTTGCGGATCTATGGACCGACTGGTTCGACCCGCACGGCCTGTGGTCGGCCGCGCCGGACGCGCCCTTGGCGGATGCCGTGCACGAGCGGGCAAATGCCCTCTTGGCCGAGCTCGAAAGTGGAGGCCTGGGCGCGCCCTGCTTGGTCGCGCTGTCACTCGGCAGCGATGCCAAGCAGTGGGTGGATGGCTTGCGTGCTGTGTTCGAACAGGCACGCACGGAAGCGCCGAGCGTACATTTCCCGCGCGCGCTCTTGGCGATCAACGAGCCCGCCTTCGAAGACGATGTCGTGTCGCACCCGGCTCGGCAATTGGCGGCGGATCTGGGTCAGCGCATCGGTCAGTTCTCGAACGTCGCGCCCGAGCTCGCGGAGGGTCCCGCAAGCAGTGCGCTCTCTCGTTTCTTTCCCGATCTGAGCGCTGCCGCGTGGTCGGAGGTTGCCCTCGCCGCGGCGGTGCGCGCCTACGTGCCGGCCATCGATCCGCACGGGGAGTGGGCGCCCTTGGAAGAGGAATGGGCGCTATTTGCGGGCGATCCGTTGGACGGTGAGCAGCCGAGCCTGTGGGGCAACATGCTGCGCACGCCGCTCGGTGTGCGCATCATAGCCGGAGCGCGCGCGCCGCTCGAGATCGATGATTTGGTGCTGTCGGTCGACGGAACCGAGACCGCGGGGTTGAGCGTCGAGCAAGTCGAGCAACTGGCGCGTGTCGAGCCGCCACGCGGCCAAAACGTGCGCACCGTGCGCGTTTTGCGCGGCCAAAGCGCGACGGCGCTCGAGCTCGCAGTTCTTTTTCCGGCAGGTGATGAAGAGCTGGCGAATGGCCTGCCCGCGACGAGTGTCCCCTACGGTGACGGCTGGGTCGATGTGATCACCATCAACGAGGTCGGTGACCGCTTGGGTGATGACTTGGCGGATCGCTTGGCGCTGGCCCGCCAAGACGACGATGCGCCATTGGGCGTCGTGCTCGATTTGCGTGGCAACGGGGGCGGCTCGACCGATGGGGCGGCAGCCGCCATTGGCCTCTTTTTACCTGGCGTGCCGGGCTTTCCACTGATTCATCGTGGGGTGGTGAGCGAGATCTTGCGCGCCAGCCAGCCCGACCCAGAAACGGTCTGGAAGGGCCCGGTCGCGATACTGGTCGACGGCTACACCGCGAGCGCGGCCGAGATGATCGCCGGCGCCATCGATAGTTACGGCCGGGGTCCACTGCTAGGAGCCCACACGTTCGGCAAGGGTTGCGTCCAGGAGTACTTCGACGACCACTCGGGGGCGGGCGTGCTGCGGCTGACCACGCTGTTGGTGGCCCTCCCCGACGGGACTGCTTTGCAACAGGTGGGGCTCGAGCCTGAGTGGTCGCTCGGGCTGCCGGCGGTGGACGAGCACGAAGCCGACTTGGAAGGGTCGCCCAAAGGTGCGTCCGGCCCGGACATTCGAAATCGAGCCGCGATCGGCACGATCCCCTGGCCTTCGGCTCGCGGACGGGTCGGTCCGTGCGAGGATCCGGTGGTTTGCCGGGCCTTGGCCCGGCTGGGTACTGGCGTCCCAGTGCGCCGCGGACGGGCAGGAATTCCGGTTCCTTCGCATACCCGCCGCACGCCCCGCCCGCTGCCTGTGCTAGGAGATGCGGAACATTCGGCCCATGGTTTCACGCAGTCCCGCGAAGGGCGGGGCACTAGCCCCAGATGAGCCGGTGAGTCCGGACCCCAGGCACGCGTCCCGTGCTGGGCAATCGGGTGACCGCAACAGTGAGAGCTCGGAGCCCGAGCACGAGCCGCCCTCGCGTCGCTTCGGCCGAGATGGTGCGCCGGAGCCCGAACAGTACACGGTGGAGTTCGAAGAAGGCCGCATCGACCCGGACGCGGCCAAGGTCGTCAAGCGGCTGACGCGTGCCGGCTACGAAGCGTATCTGGTCGGCGGTGCCGTGCGTGATTTGCTGATCGGCCGTTCCCCGAAAGACTTCGATGTGGCTACCAGCGCTCGTCCGGACGACGTGCGTCGGCTGTTTCGCAATTCACGCATCATCGGCCGGCGCTTCCGGTTGGTGCACGTGCTGTTCGGTGGCGGCAAAGTTATCGAGACTGCCACCTTTCGTCGTCCGCCCGAACAAGAGAGTCAGCGCGAGAGCGAAGATCTGTTGATTCGCAACGACAACGTCTTCGGCGACGCGCACCAAGACGCCTATCGGCGAGACTTCACCATCAACGGCCTGTTCTACGATCTCGATCACAACCTGGTGCTCGATTGGGTGGGGGGCATGGCCGACATCGAGCGCCGTGCGGTGCACACGATCGGCGTGCCCGTCGTGCGTTTCCAGGAAGATCCGGTGCGCATCTTGCGGGCGATCAAGTTCGCGGCCCAGCTGGATCTGGGTGTCACACCCGAGGTCTACGACGCGATCGTGCAGTGCCGTGGTGCTCTGCGGAAAGCGGCGCGCCCGCGCTTGTTCGAGGAAGTCTTGCGGCTTTTGCGCAGCGGCGCTTCGCGGCGCGCGTTTTGGCTGGCCTGGGAAACGGGCGTGCTGGATGTACTCTTGCCCGAGCTTTCGACGTATCTCGCGGACTTGCCAGAAGACGACAACAGCGTCTGGCGCATCTTGCAAGAGGTCGACCGCACCACTCAGGAGCGCAAATCGCCGCTCGATGACACCGTGCTCTGGGCCATGCTCTTGCTCGAGCCGATGCGCGAAGCGTGCGCGGGCGAGAAGGATCGCGTGGAAGCCGCCTACGCCTTCCTGGAACCGATCGTCGATCGCTTGAACGTTCCGCGCCGGATCGCGGACGCCGTGCGCCGCATCGTGGCTCTGATGCCGCGCGTGGAGGCCGGCCGCACCGGGCGTTTCGCGCGCACCACGCTCTATCCCGCACTGCGCGACGTGGTCGAGCTGCGCGCAGCAGCGCTCGGTGAGCGTGAGCCGATGGAAGGCAGTGAACTCAGCGCCGCGGGCACCAGCGCCGCAGGCGAGAAGCCCGCGCGCAAACGCCGTCGGCGCCGCAAGCCGCGCGTCGAAGAAGGCTGACATCGCGGACGCGGACCCGGGGAGAGGAAGAGGGACTAACCGCAGAGCCGCAGAGATCGCAAAGATCTGAGGGAGAGAGAGTTGGGTTGATGGTCAATCAGCACGCCTCAGTTCGCCCCAGCCTTCGGCGTCGCGGACGCCAGAGAGAGCCGATGCAGATCGTTATTGAGGGCACGGTCGGCGACTCCCAGAAGGCCGCCAAGATCGCCGAGAGCTCGGTGCGGCTCATCAACGCGGCACCACACCGAAGAACTCGCTGAAATTTTGGGTTGGCGCTCTTCGCCATTTTCTCGAAGTTTCAACGACGAGCGCCACCCGACTGGCAACCCCCGTGTCGGAGAAATTCGGCTTTGCTGGAGTGGCCTCCGACTTGAAAAATGATTGGCCTCCACGCGCTCAGCGAACCCAGGAACTTCAATTGTTTGCTGCGGTTCACCGCGCACTGCTGCGTCGCCTTAAGGACTTGGCGATCTTGGCCCCCTTGGCGATCTTGGCGGCCTCACAGGAAACGCTCTCGTTGCTCCCGGGTTTGCCAGGCCGGACATTGCCGGGCGCGGTCGTGCCATGGTGGACCGAGAACACGGCGAGCGGAGAGGTGCGCTGCTGGATCGCACCCCTTCGGCCGTCACGAAGCGTGTCGATCGCCCCCTCCCAATAAGAAAGTGAGTTCGAATTCACGCACTTCGCGATCCCCGAAGGGGGACAACTCCCTTTTTCGTTCGCGCGGGGTGGGGGGATGCGGTGGGACCGACTTAGTTGCTGTTCAGTTCGACGCGCAGCAATTTGCGGCCGATGAACACGTAGTCGCCGTGGGTGAGCGCGGTTTCGGTCTTGATCCGCACGTACGTGCCGTTCCGGCTCTCCCAGTCCGTGAGCAGGAATTTGCCTTCCTTTTCTTCGACCGTGCAGTGCTTGCCGGACAAGAAGACGTCACTCGGGAAGTTCAGGTCGCCGTCTTCGCGGCCGATCTGCAAAGATGAGCCGCGCGCGCACACGGTCATGCCGATCGCCCCGCCTTCCAAGATTTGATTGAGCCGGAACGCGCTCGGGTACTTGGGCGACGAATAGAAGAAGGTGCCGTCCGGATCCGCACCGTCAGAGGCTTTGGGCGTCGGATCGAGGCGGAACAGCTGTTCGCCCGCGAGGAAGGTATCACCCGGGGAGACTTCGACTCCGCCGCGGATGCGGAAGTACACGCCGTTCAGCGAGCCTTCGTCGCGCACGATCAGGCGGTTGTCGCGGTAGAAAAAATTCGCGTGTTTGGGCGAGATGAACGGGTCATCCGGGAACTCCAGCTGCCCTTGGCGACCGATCACGTGCTGATCGGCCTTGAGGTGGTAGCTCAAGCCGTCCATCCCCTCGCCGCGGATCAGGATCAGGCGCGCCTTCGCCGCGTCTTGCATGTCGCTGTAGAACGACGGGGCCATGTGCAAGATCGTGTCCGGGACTGGCGCGCCGCAGCGCCCACAGAACTTGTGCCCGCTTGGCACGGGAGTCATGCACGACTCGCACACGTAGTACCTTGCCTGATCCATCTGCTCCTCCTGAGACTCTGCTCGCGCTGGCGGCTCCGACCGGCCGTCGGCCTTTAGACCGGAGACTCCCCTAATTTCGCCCGAATGGGAACGAGCTTTCTCGATCAGCACCGGCAGCGGCTCGGGGACAGGCACGATTGACGGCCGGCGACCACTCGGTTGTTCGGCCGAAAAGAGCGACAAGTCGTACCCACATGCCGTGCAGCGGGCTTCGCCCATCAGCGAGAAGGTCTCACACCGACCGCAGACAATGCCAACCTCCAGCGCGCCGTGACCCATCGAGCTGCGGCACGCTAGCACTCGCGCTAGCGCAGGCTCAAGGTCCCCGAGGCGCGCTGCTCAGCGGAGATCGAGTTCCGTGCTCAACGGATCAGCGTGAAGCGATTGGGGACGTCGAAGAAGCCGTCTTTGCTCACTAGACGGAAGACCACCGTTTCGACACAGGTGGATCGCTCGACCGGACCGAACTCGCGTGAGTCCCAAGGGAATTGGCGGTTGTCACTGACCAAGTAGATTTGTCCGCCCGGCACGTCCACCTCGGCCTCGCTCGGCTTAGGCAATGTCGCGTGCGGCTGGCCCCGCAGATGCGTTCGGCCACCGACCACTTCACGCCGACAAGACTGCCGCTCATCCTGACCCGTGCCCGGATCGCGGACGCTGAAGGCATCACAGCCGCTCTCGGTCTCGAAGCCGCGACCGTTGACGAGCACGCCGTCGCTGCTGACTTTGATGTGGTCGCTCGATTCGCCCAAGATGCGCCCAATCGTGTAGCGACCCGCGGCTTTCGGCTCCGGGCAAAGCACGAGATTGCCCTCGATTGGTGCGCTCCCGCGCCACAAAATCAGCCAATCGCCGCCGCGCAGACTGGGAGCAAGCGAGGCCTCCAGGTACGGATCGCCGAGCGGCACGCGCCACCAGCGGATGACCGTCAGCCGCAAGATGCCGATCAGCGCCGCGACAATCATCAAAGTCCAGGCGAGGTAGCGCAAGAACTTCGACATCATTCGGCAATCTAGCTGGGACGCGCGCGCCTGACAAACGGCCGCGCTTTGCCCGCCAGCCCCACGATCACTTACATTCGATTGGCGGCAGCTCCGCTGGGCTCGTGCCGCTCGAGACCAGGGCGGCATAGGCGAACAGTGATCGCCAGCGATCGACGCGCACGAACTCCGAGCGGTCGCGCGTGCGCTCATCGCCGTCCATCGCGCTCGCGGAGATCACGCCGACGATCTCGCCGCCCTCGCTGCTCACCGCGGGACCGCCCGAATCACCCGGGCAAATCGCGGCCGAAAGCCGGAACCTGCCCTCCGAAACCAACTCGATCGGACCGCCCGCGCGGTGCTTGCGGTGCACCCCGTCGGCCGACAACGCGCAGCGACCGAAGCCAATCGGCTCGATCTGGTCGCGCTTGCCAGGCGGTGTTTCCAAACGCGCGGCCCGCGTGGCCACGCCAATCAGCTTCCGCTCCAGCACCAAGACCGCCAAATCCCCCTCACCCGAAACATAGCCGCAGCCTGGTGCGAGGACGGCGCGCACGCCTACTTCCCCCCAAGGCAGGTAGTCCCCGCCGAGCTCGACCCGCACCTCCTCGGGTCGAACATCACGTTGCAGAGTGGCCCCGTCGCGGTCGTGCGCGGCCACGCAATGGTGCGCGGTCAGCACGCGATCCTCCTGAATCAACGCGCCGGAACAGGTGACCGAGCCGACCACGATGCGCACGACGTAGTCGTCGTCTTTGGCCAACGCGGGCGGCATCGCCTCGTCCAAAATGGGCGCTGATTGATTGCCCAACGCGGCGGGCACGGCGATCGGCGCCGCGCCGGCAGCGCCGAACAACCGTGCGCAGCCCGAGAGCGAGAGCGAGAGCGCACCCCAAGCAACGCTACCATTCAAGACTCGGCCCAAATACAGCACCTGAGGTTACTGACAGCTCGCGCGCCCAAAAGTTCTGACAAAAGACGTACGCCCAGCCTTTGGTCTTTCTTTGCCAAGCCTGCGAAAAAAGTCGTACCTAGGCCCAGGTTATCGCACCCGGACCCGGCATCTCGCTTCGAGATTTGGGTTGATGGTCACGCGCCACGTCAAACCGCGTCCCAGCCTCTGCTCCGTCGAACACCCAACGTCGAGCGAACGCCGGGGAGTAGTTCGAGCGGTGCGCGCGCTCTCTGAGGTGCGTTGCTGGATCGCACCCCTTCGGGTGTCACGAAGCGCGTCGATCGTCCCCTCGAGCACGTCAGCGGTGGGTCACGCGCGACCTCAGCCTGGGCGCGGTCATTGTTCACCCGCCCAACGGTGACGTGGGCGGGAGTTAAAGCGAAACGACCAGGTCGTCTTTGTGCACGACCACCAGTTCGAGCGCGGTGTCGCCGAAGCTGGCGCTGAGTTCGGCGCCTTTTTTGCTGGCGGCGCGGGCGACGTCCGCGGTGCCGAGCCGGGTCAGGCCGCGGGCGACTTCCACGCCGTCGAGGCCGACGAGGCGGACCGCATCGCCCGCGTTGAATTCGCCGCTGACACCGACGATGCCGATCGGGAGCAGGCTGCTCTTGCCTTCGCGCATGGCGCGCACCGCGCCCGCGTCCAAGAGCAAGCTGCCTTTGGGGCGTAGCGTAAAGGCGATCCAATGTTTGCGGGCTTTGAGCGGCGGCCCCAAGAGCGGAAATAGCGTGCCGACGTCTGCGCCCGCAACGATCTCCGTCAGCACGTTGGGCCATGCGGCGGACGCGATCACGACCGACGCACCGGAGCGCGTGGCTTTGCGGGCGGCTTCCACCTTGCTGCCCATGCCGCCGGAGCCCATGCGGTCGGCCTTGGGCGCGAGCAAAACCATTTGCTGCTCGGGTGTCATGGTGGGGATGCGTTGCCCCTGTTCGTCCAGCACGCCTTCGACGTCAGTCAAGAGTACGAGCAAATCGGCGCCGACTAGCGGCACGACCATGGAGGCCAGCTGGTCGTTGTCACCGAAGCGAATTTCATCGGTGGCCACTGTGTCGTTTTCGTTGATGATTGGTACCGCGTTGGCGTCGAGCAATGCACCGAGCGCCTCACGCGCGTTGTTCAAGCGCTCGCGATCCGCCAGGTCGGCATAAGACAGCAGCACCTGAGCGGGGGTGAGCCCGACTTCACCGAAGGCTTCGTCATAGCGGCGCATCAACACGCTCTGACCGGCCGCGGCGGACGCTTGCAGCTGCGCGACCTCCTTCGGCTTGGCCTTGTAGCCGAGCCGGTTCCAGCCGAGTGCGATCGCACCACTGGTCACGACCACCGTGCCGCATTTGTTCTGGGCAAGGTCGGCCACCTGGCGTGCGAGGCGCGTTGGAAATTCTGGATCGCTCGCGATGGTGCGCGATCCAATCTTAACGATCAGGCGTCGGGTCTTCAGGAGCTCGGGACGAACGGCCACGCGCGCTCATTAGCATAAAGAGATCCCAGAAGCGGCCTCTTGGCCGTGCTGGCCGCGTGGGCGCTCGTTGCTCTCGGCCGTGAGGACTGTAAGGTTTGCCCGTCTTCGGGAGTTTCAAAGGCGAAATGATGCGATTCCAAGCGTTCTCTGCGCTCTCGGGCGCGCTGCTGCTGGCCACGGCCTGCGGCCAAAAGCTGGCCGCCGTACCGAGTGCCGGCCCCACCTCACACTCGGGCTCGGACGCTACCGGCAGCGAGCAAGTCTCGCTCACCGTATACAACCAGAACTTTGGATTAGTGCGCGAGGTGCGCAAGGTGCACCTCGGCACGGGCAACGTCGAGCTGTCGTACGCGGACGTAGCTGCACACATTCAGCCCGAGACGGTGCACCTGAAGAGCCTGACCGGTGAGGATGACGTCACGGTCTTGGAGCAAAACTATCGCTACGATTTGCTGAATCCAGACACGTTGCTCAAGAAATACGTCGGTAAGACGATCAAGGTCTACCGCTACAACGAGCACGCGGGCGTCGACGAAGAGAAGCGAGCAGAGGTGCTTTCGGTCGAAGGCGGCGTCGTGCTCGAGATCGACGGTCAGATCACGTCCAACTTCACGGGTCGCTACGCGTTCCCGGAAGTGCCTGAAAATCTAGTGCAGAAGCCGACCTTGGTCTGGTTGCTGGCAAGTGCCGCTGCGGAGCAGCGCCTGGAGGTGACGTATCTCACGCAAGGGCTCGATTGGCATGCGGACTACGTGCTCTCGGTCGATGCCGACGACAAGTTGGCTGATCTCAACGGCTGGGTCACGCTGAAGAACGAGACCGGCACTAGTTACCAGAACGCGCAGCTCAAGTTGGTTGCCGGGGACGTGCAGCGCATCGCGCCGGCGCAGCCGCCGATGATCATGCCGTCGGCGGCCCCGATGGCCCCGCCAGCGCCGCCTCCGCCGCAGTTCCAGGAAGAGGGGCTATTCGAGTACCACTTGTACGCGCTGGACCGCCCCACGAGCGTACTGGACAAGGAGCAAAAGCAAGTCAGCCTGCTTTCGGCGTCGAATATCGCGCTCGAAAAGCAGCTGATCTTCTTCGGCGCGGCGCAATGGTTCCGCGGCAGTTATGGCCAAGTCGCGCAAAATCAGAAGGTAGGCGTGTACTTGGATCTGCAAAACAAGCAGCAGAACCATTTGGGGATGCCGCTGCCCAAGGGCACGGTGCGCGTCTACAAATCCGACAAGAGCGGCCAAAAGCAGTTCATCGGTGAGGATGCGATTGACCACACGCCGCGTGACGAAAAGATTCGCATCAAACTCGGTGAAGCGTTCGACGTCGTGGCCGATCGCACCGAGACGAGCTGGAACGCGATCAGCAGCTGCGTGAGCGAAAGCGCGTGGGAGATCAAGCTCCGCAATCACAAAGACACGACGGAAAACGTCGAGGTCCACGAACCCGCAGGCGGTGACTGGGAGATCTTGTCCTCCAGTTTGCCGGCGACCAAGAAGGACTCCCAGACATTTACCTTCGACGTGCGGCTCGCGCCGCGCTCGGAAACCAAGCTGACATATCGTGTGCGCGTGCGCTGGTGTTGAGAAGGGCTGAAATCATGAAATCGAAGCAATGGATCTCCAGTCTGGCAATCTCCGTGGCCCTCGCCGCTTCCGGCACTCATCACGCGTTCGCAGACGCAAAAGTGCCGGCAAATTCCGCGGCTACGGGACACAGCGTCTCCACCGCTGACGACCGTAAAACGGTCAGCATCACCGTCTACAATCAGAACTTCGGTTTGGTGCGCGAAGTGCGCGAATTGCCGGCGCTCGGCAACGGCAAAGTCGAGCTGGAGTTCCGCGACGTCGCGGCCAACATTCAGCCCGAGACAGTGAGCATCAAGTCGGTCGGCGCGGGTGGCGGGCTCTCGGTGCTGGAGCAGAACTACCGTTACGATCTGCTGACTCCGCAAACGTTGCTGGAGAAGTACGTCGGCAAACGCGTGCGCGCGTACCGCTACCACGAGCAAACAGGCAAGGAAGACGCGGTGGATGCCGAGCTTTTGTCGGTCGAGGGCGGCGCGGTGCTCAAGTTCAACAACGAGATCACCTTCGGCTATCCCGGGCGCTTGGCTTTCGCACAAGTGCCGGACAACTTGATCGCCAAGCCTACCCTGGTTTGGCTCGTGGATAGCGCCGCTGCCAAGCAAACCGTGGAAGTGACGTACTTGACTCAAAACCTGAACTGGTCGGCCGACTACGTGCTGGTCGTGGACGACGCTGAAAAGAAGGGCGATCTCAATGGTTGGGTCACGCTCGTGAACCAATCGGGCGCGAGTTACAAGAACGCCGAGTTGAAGCTGGTGGCGGGCGACGTCAATCGGGTGCAGCCCAAACCCTCCCAGGAGGGCTACGGCTACGCCATGGCCAAGTCCGCGCGCTCCGACGCGCCACAGTTCCAAGAGCAAGGCCTATTCGAGTACCACCTGTACTCCCTGCAGCGTCCCACCAACGTGCTGCAGAACGAGCAGAAGCAAGTGAATCTACTCAGCGCAGCGGGCATCGGCGTGAACAAGAAGCTGATCTTCTTCGGTCAACAATCTTGGTTCCGCGGCCAATATGGGCAGGTGCTGTCGAACCAGAAGGTTGGCGTTTACCTCGATATCCAGAACAACGAGCAGAACCACTTGGGTATGCCTCTGCCCAAAGGCACGCTGCGCGTATACAAAGCGGACAAGAGCGGTGCCAAGCAATTCGTCGGCGAGGACGCGATCGAGCACACGCCTCGCGACGAGAAATTGCGAGTCAAGATGGGCGACGCATTCGACGTGGTCGGCGATCGCAAGCAGACCGAGTGGCGCGAACTCGGCAGCTGCAGCTCGGAGAGCGCTTGGGAAATCGAGCTCCGGAACCACAAGGATAGCGCCGTCGAAGTCGAGGTCTACGAACCGATCGGTGGCGATTGGACAATCATCTCCTCCAGCCAAGCTGCCGAAAAGAAAGATGCCAACACCTTCGTCTTCAGCGTCAAAGTCCCGGCCCGCGGTCAGACCAAGGTGAACTACAAGGTGCGCGTAAAGTGGTGCTAGCGCTCGCTCGCCTCGCGCCGTTACTCCCAGCGCTCAGCGGCTTGTCGTCGCGATCAACCAAGCATCCGGCGGACAACCCGGCGAGATTTGAACGTTCAGCGTCAAGGCGTTGGCGCCTGCACGTTCGCACGATCGGCGCGCGCACATCTGCTCACCCTCGCGGCTGATGCGATGCCAGGTTTGGCGCTCCAGCCCGAGACGACGCCTCACTCGTCCCAGCCTGAGCCTTAAGGTTTCGCCGATCCGGCCGACTTAAACGTGCGTGTCGACTCTCATAGGCCTTCTGGTCATGTTCGGGGCTGTGCTTGGCGGATTCGCCATGGGCGGCGGGCCCTTCCCAGTGTTGTTGCAACCTGCGGAGCTGCTGGTGATCGGCGGAGCGACGATCGGCACGGTGATCATCTCGGCGCCCGGCAAGGTGATGTCGCGGGTACTCGCCTCGCTGAAGAAAGCTTTTCAGAATCACTCGCCGACCAAGGCCGACTATCTGGATTTGCTCAAGCTGCTGTACCAAATCTTGGCCTTGATTCGTCGAGAAGGCGTGCTGGCGCTCGAGCCGCACGTCAGCGATCGTGCCACGAGTTCGTTGTTCGGGTCTTACCCGACAGTCACCAAGCGTCACCACGCGATGGACTTCCTGGTCGATGGCTTGAAACAACTAGTCGACGGTTGCTCAGCAGAAGAGCTCAACATGTTGTTCGATGCGGAGCTCGAGACGCATCACGCCGAGGACGCGCAGCCGATCGGCCTGATCCGCACGGCAGGTGACGCCCTGCCCGGTCTGGGTATCGTCGCCGCCGTGCTGGGTATCGTGATCACGATGGCGCACTTGGACGGCGGCCCGGAGGAGATCGGCCATCACGTCGCCGCCGCCCTGGTCGGCACCTTCCTCGGTATCTTGCTGTGCTACGGCATGGTCGGCCCGATGGCGACGAGCGTCGAGATCCAGGTGGCCGCCGAAGGACGCTACATGATGTGCGTCAAAGAAGCGGTGGTGGCTGCTGCGCGCGGCGTAAACCCGGCGATTGCCATCGAATTTGCCCGGCGCGCGATCTTTTCCGACGAGCGCCCGTCGAGTGCCGAACTCGACAAGGCGTTTGCCGAGCTGAAGGGTAAGTAATAATGGCCGGCGGTCCAGCACCGAGCGGCGGCGCGCCGCGCATCATCTACATCAAGAAGAAGGGTGGCCATGCGGCGCACCACGGTGGCGCCTGGAAGGTGGCCTACGCCGACTTCGTGACCGCGATGATGGCCTTCTTCATGGTGCTGTGGTTGGTGTCGCAAACCGATCAAGAGACACGCACGGAGCTCTCGGACTATTTCCGCACCGGCGTGTTCACGGGCGCTCCCTCGATCTTGAATGGCGGCAGTGGTATTCAGAGCAAGGGCTTCTTCGACGTGGTCGGGTCCTCGCACACGCAGCCCGAGCAAGTGACTTTCGAGCGGGTGTCGCTGGCAGTGCGTGCCAAAATCGCGCAGATGGTCAGCGAGGATCCGGGATTGAAGGACGTTCGCGACCAGATCAAGGTCAGCGTCACCGAAGAGGGACTCTTGATTCAGATCTTGGACGGCGGGCAGAACCTGTTGTTCGATTCCTCTTCGGCCGAGTTAAAGCCCAAACTGATCGAGATTTTGGGCAAGATCGCCCCCGTGCTGGCGCGCTTGAGCAACCAGATTCAGGTGCACGGGCACACCGATGCCCGGCCATTCCCTGCGGGCTCGGGGCGTTCGAACTGGCAGTTGTCCTTCGAACGCGCGGATCGTGCGCGCGCAATTCTGGAGAAGAGCGGTCTGCGCAACGGTCAGGTGTCGGGGGTGTTCGCACATGGCGCGACCGCGCTGATGAAGCCGGACGAGCCGTTCGCCGCGGAGAATCGCCGGCTGTCGATTTTGGCCGTGCGCAAGGGCATGGAAAAGGTCGCGGCGCGCGGCCAAGACGCCGATGACGGCGCTGAGCCAAAGCCGAAACCCAAGGCGGAGCGAACTGGGCCGGCGACGAGCAAGTCCGATTCGCGCCCCGGTCCGGCCCCAGACTGGGTGCCGGCCCCGGACTGACAACGCCAACGAGATGCCGATCGATCAACGGGCGATCAACGGCTCGAGCTCGAGCACGATCAGCCCGTGCTCGAGCGCTGCGTCGAGTAGCAGATCAGTGCTACCGCCTTCAGGGATCTCGACGCTCAAGCTGCCAGCCGGAGTGCGCGGCTCGAAGCGCACTCCCGCCTCGCTCAATGCTCGACAAAAGGCGGCGAATTGCGGGCCTTTGACGGACAACGAGTAGCTCGCGCCGACGGCGAAGACCGCGTTCGGAGCGCCGCTCGTGAGGACGCCGTCGTGCCTGCGCACGAGCACTTCGTCGCAGGCGTCCAGCAAGCTGCGCTCAGCACTCGGTGAGCTGGGAAGTGCGGCCGACAGCAGCACTCGGCTGTGCGCTGCGGCCTCGCTGCAAAGACGCGCAATGTAGTCGGCAGAGGCCGCGTCCAAGCCGTGCACTGGCGCCTCCAGGCAGACCACCGCGGGCGCGGTCAGTGTGGAAAGCGCGATGGCCAACGCGCGCTGTTGATAGAGCGCAAGCTCGGCTAGCTTCTTCTTGGCGAGCTCTGCGAGCCCGTACCGGTCGAGTGCGCGCTGAGCGTCGTGCACGGCCCGTCTCGTCGAGCCGTGGCTCAGACGAGCGGCGTGCCGCAGATACTCGACCACGGTGAACGATACGGGCAAAAGGGCGTCGCACGCGGCAAATCCCAAGACCCCGCAGGAAATCGCCGATTCCAGTGCACAACCGAGAATGTGCGCGCTGCCTCCCGAGGCTTCTGCGCGGCCCGTGAGCAGCTGGAACAGCGGCTCCCAATCGCCGACCAAGCCGATGCGTCGCGCGTCCGAACGCACGCTCAGCGGCGTGGCCCAAGCCGCGCCGGCCGAGCGCACCGCCAATTGCCGCAGCTCGAGCGTCGGCGCCACGCCGTCCGAGACTGCAGCTCGTGCGCTCATCGGGTCACGGCTCGATCGACGTCAGTTCCATCAACGCCAGCGGCTTGTCCCCGGCATGGGCGACGAAGGGTGCGAGCGCACGCACCAAATCGAAGAACTGCGAAGGCAAGAAAGCGGCAGCCGCGGGTGGATCTTCTTTGATGCCTTCGATGCCGAGCAAGCGACCGAGCAAGGTCGTGTCCGGGGGCGGCAGCTCGACGATCGGGCCGTACTCGGGGACATTTCCGAGCTTCCTCGCTAGCGAAAGGGCCTGGCGCAAGCCACCCAATTCGTCGACCAATTTGCGATCGAATGCCTGTTGACCAGTCCACACGCGACCTTGGCCGACCGCATTCACTTCGGTCTTGGTCAGCTTTCGACCGCTGGCCACGCGCGTCAGGAAGACATCGTAGAATTGCGCGACCTTGCGCTCTAGCTCGATATGCTCCTCCGGCGTGAACGGGCGGAAGATCGATTCCGCGTCTGCGCGCGGTGCGGTCTTGTACATTTCGACGTTGACGCCGATGCGTCGCATCAACTCGGCGACGTCGGCCTTGCCGTAGAAGATACCGATGCTGCCCGTGATGCTGAGCGGGTTGGCGAACACGCGCGTGCCGGGCGCCGAGATGTAGTAGCCGCCGCTCGCTGCCGCGCTGCCCATGCTCACGATCACTGGTTTGACTTTGGTCGTGAGTTGGATCTCGCGGTAGATCACGTCGGCTGCCATGGCCGAGCCGCCGCCGGTTTCCACGCGCAGCACGACCGCGCCGACCTTGGGGTTTTCGCGGGCCTTCTTTAGGCTTTCCGCGATCGTATAGGAGCCGACCAAACGCGTGCCCAAGAGCGGGATGGTCTGACTGCGGCCGTCCACCATATCGCCATCGACGTAAATGATGGCGATGCCGGCGCTCTCCCCGAAGTGTTCGGGCGCCCGCGGCGCGCGACGGTCGTCGATCAGCCGCACCGGGAAGCCGACCAGCGAGCTTACCTCGTCTTCGAGTTGATCGTCGAAGGCGAAGCCGTCGACCAAGCCGGCGAACTTGGCTTCGGCCGCGACGAAGGGGCCCTTGGCGACGCGCTTGCGCAGCTCGATTGCGTCGATGTGGCGACCGGCAGCGACATCGAGAGTGAAGTTCTTCTCCACCTGCTGCAGCAGATCGATGTGATCCGCCCGCGCGACGTCGGTTGCGCCCTCTCGCATGAACGACTCGGGCGCGCTCTTGTGATCGCCAATGCGTACGAAATCGGCCTTGATTCCGAGCTTTTCGAGTAGGCCACCGAAATACATGAAGCGCGACTTCAAGCCCGCGAAGCGGACCCCGCCCGCAGGGTTGAGCAAGATGCGGTCAGCGGCGGAGCACAGATACAGCGATGAGCCATCGCCGTCTTCCAGGTGACAGAGCACGCGCTTGCCCGCTTGACGCAAATGGAACACCGCATCGCGCAGCTCCTGCGCGTGAGCCATCGATTCCGAAGGCGCCGCGCGCAGCTCCAGCACCACGGCAGCGACCGTCGGCTCGTGATCGGCGATGTCCCACAGCTTGCGCAGGAGCGCGGTATGGCCGCGCACGTTCGGTGTGTCTTCGATGCGCAGGCGCAGCGCGAAGCGCGGTGACTCGGCCGCGGCGCTCTCACGAAAGCTCTTGGCCGCGATCTCGAAGCCTAGGTTGTCCTGCGCTTTGCTTTGCGCCGCCGTACCGAGCCCATCCCCGAACAGGCTGCCGCCGGCGAGTTCGCCCGAGCCGGAAGCGCCGTTGAAATTGAAGGCAAAGGAGGCAGACGCGAGCCATTGCTTGGCGCCCGCGTCGTTGCCCGGATCCGAGTAGGCGAAGTCCCCGCGCAAGCGACCGAGCTCCGGGACGTCCACGCCCAAGGTGGCTTTCGGCACCCAGTAGTCGTTGAAGTGGTCCACGTACTGCGCTTCGAGACCAAGCTCCACGGCCCGACTGCGCAGCGGACGAACGGCGACCGCAAAGTTGTAGGAGCGATCGACGTAGCCACCGGAGTCCGTCGTGGGCGCGTTCAGGTTGTGACCGACGATTGCGAAGCCGAAGTAGTCGCTGGGTCGCGAGGTCACACCCAAGGACCAGGACGAAAGATCGTGGGCCGAGGGCTGATTCGAATAGGAATGTTGGTATGACAGACCGAACGAGAAGGCGTTGCTCGGACGATACGCCAGGCCCCACGTGAGCCACTCGTAGCGGGCGTTCTGTTCACCAAACAGCCGCTGCGCTGCCGCGCTCGGGGGTGACACGAGGTCGAGCCGCAGGCCGGTCGAAAGCGACAGGAACGGGATGGGAAATGCCAGCGCGAAAGCATGCCCCTGGTAGGTCGCGGTCGCGTCCTCGTTCAGGAACATGCCCGTCCAACGCAGCTCCGCTCCCGGCATGAAGCCGAGGTTCGCCGGGTTCACGACCAACGCCGTGGAGTCATCGTCGCTGACGGCACTGCGACCGAGCGCGGGCAAGCGCGTCGGCTGATTCTTTGGGAATTGCGCGCCCGCGCGGTGTGCCGCAAACACGCCTAGGGCCAGCAGCAACGAGCTCGTGGCGATGCGCGGCAGCGCGCTCTTGGACAATCGCATCAAACGATACCTCGGGCCTTGGCGACGGCCCTGATTTCAGGCTCTCGCAGCGCGAGTTCATCGTTGTCTTTCACCGGCAGGAAGCGGGACACCGTGCCGACGCGCGGCAGGTGCAGGTACGAAGTGGGTAAATAGCTGGTGATCTCGTTTACCAGGCGCTCGAACTGCACGACGGGTTGGTCATCGACCTTCTTGTTGACGGTGAAGTAGGTCCACTTCATGTCGAGCTCGAGTATCGACTTGGCGTCGAAATAGAATACGTTGGTCGCGAACACACGCACGACCTTCGGATCGAAGCTGGGCGGGATGCGGAATTCTTCCAAGATGCACAGCGTGCCATCGACGTAGGCGGGGATGCCGCCGCGATCGGTCGGCAGCTTATCCACGACCTCCGCGGTGACCGCTTTGCCGTGCGCTAGGTGGAAGCCGATGATCGCAGGGTCGAGCGTGCCGCCCATGTTGTCGATGTTGGTCATCATGATCACCTTGCCACCGCGCTGGACGAACGCCTCGAGCAGGCCGCTTTCGCGCAGCGCATCCGGAAGGTCACCATGACCAGGTGCGTGCTCGCTCGGTTGTCCTTTTTTGTCGAAGAAAACGTTGCCTTCTGGCGTAACACGCAAGGACAGGTGCTGGTTGAAGGTGGCAATGGTCTGGCCGTCCAAGTCATCGCCGAGCGCGGCGCGGATGCCAGCGTCGGTGGAGTGGCTGGTCATCAACCACAGGGTAGGGACCGCGCCGTAGCGGCGCTCGATCGCGCGCATCTCGGCGCGCCGCAGATCCAGAAAGCTCTTCCCGGGGATGGCATCGACCAAGGCTTTGATCACGCCTCCCATTCGTGTCGCCATACCGCCGGCGAGCACCAGCAGCGCGACCTGCCCCTGTCGCAATGCTTGTGCACCCAGCTCGGTCAGGCGCGCATACTCTGCGCTGTCGGTTGCGGGCAGCTGCTGGAGATCCTCCGGTTTCGGCGGGCTGATCTTGCCTTTGACGAAGTTGTCTTCGGCACTCTCGGTGCCGAGCCGACCGGCGAGCAGCTTGAAGCGTTCGGGGTCGAAGCGGTGGTGCGCCAGGCGCGCTTGAACATCGGGGGGAAGTTCCGCCAGTTGTCGATCGAGCGAGAGTGCCATCGCGCGCGAGGCTAGCACTGGACGGTTCCCGCGATCAGTCTCTTGACTGACGAAGACGGGGCTTCTGGCCAGTTAGCCACGCTTTCTGGATGGCCGACGGAATTTCATGATGCTATCGTGCTCGCCCAGTAAAGAACCGGGAAAAGCACCAGCCAGATTCATGCCTCTCCTCAGACACCCCAAGAGTGTGCTCGTCACGGGCGGTTGCGGTTTCATCGGTTCTGCTTTCGTTCGCTATCTGCTTTCGCAAGCTGGCTTCGATGGTCGGGTCGTGAATCTCGATTTGCTGACCTACGCCGCCAATCCGGACAACGTCGCGGAGGCTGCCAAGAGCTCTAGCTACGCCTTCGTGCAGGCCGACATCGGGGACGCCGAGACCGTCGCGCGCGTCTGTCGTGAGCACGCGATCGATACTATCGTGCATTTTGCCGCGGAGAGCCACGTAGACCGCAGCATCGTCGGGCCGGGCGCCTTCGTGCAGGCCAACATCGTCGGCACGTATCAGCTGCTGGAAGTGGTGCGCGAGCAGCGCCAGATCCACTTTCATCACGTCTCCACGGACGAGGTGTACGGTTCCTTGGGTGCCAGCGGGTCGTTCCACGAGACCACCCCTTACGATCCTAGCTCACCGTACTCCGCTTCGAAGGCGGCCTCGGATCACTTGGTACGCGCCTATGCGCGCACTTACGGGTTATCCACCACGCTTTCGAATTGTAGTAACAACTACGGGCCGTATCAGTTTCCGGAGAAGCTGATCCCGCTGATGATCACGAACCTTTACGACGGGAAACCGCTGCCCGTCTATGGCACCGGCGCCAACGTGCGTGATTGGCTGTACGTCGACGATCACGTGGAGGCAATCTGGACCATCGTGCAGCGCGGCGAACGCGGTCAAACTTACAACATCGGTGGCGAGGCCGAATGGGCGAACCTCGCGCTCTTGCACAAGCTGATTGAAGTCGTGGCGCAAGTGACCGGTCGGGATGCCGAAGCCCTACGGGAGCAGATCACCTTCGTTGCCGATCGGCCGGGGCACGACGCCCGCTATGCGATCGACTGCAGCAAGTTGAAGTCCGAGCTCGGCTGGTCACAACGCTACGACATCGAAAGCGGCCTGCTCTCCACCGTGCGCTGGTACCTCGAGCACCCGGAATGGATAGCGCGCGTGAAGAGCGGGGCCTACCGCGAGTGGATCGACAAGAACTACGCCGACCGCCGTTGACGCTCGGTGCTTTCGAGCAGGAGCGCGCGCTTGCTGCGTGCGAGTAGCAAAAAGCCGAGTCCGAGCGCGAGCAGGTTGGCAAGCAACTGGGCGGCGTAGCTAATGAACGCCACGGCTGCGCCCGACGTCCTCAAGATGGCCAGCGGAAAGTACAGGGCGAGGCCTGAATAAGTGCCGATTTGGAAGGCGCCGAACAGGCCCGGCCCGGCTGGCACGATTACCCCCAAGCCGAGCACGCCGAGCGTCACGCAGGCCTGAGGAATCGAAGCTTCAATCCCGCAGCCGCGCATCAAGAGCCACTGGCCCGCGAAATTGCACAGCCAATAGAGCAGTGTTTCGCCGAAGAAGCGGAGGCGGTTTTCCGGCGACCCCAGCACGCTCAGGCCGTCCGCGAGGCGTTCCAGCGTACCGGTCACGAAGCTCGCCAGCTTCACCGAGATCGGGCTGAGCAGAGTCATGGTAACTTTGCGAGCGAAGCCACGGGCGAGGTAGAACACCGTTAGCGCCACAGCGCCGCCTGTGAAGACTACCGCGGCTATGTAAATCGCGCGCGGGATGATCGAGACGGGCAACGCCACGTCACCCAAATGATCGGGCAATGGCGAGATCGGCGTGGACAAGGTAAGCGCGATAGCGGCGGTGAGGGTGAGCACCAAGCCGTCCACGACGCGCTCCGCGCCGGCCGCGCCGAGCGCCTGAAAGAACGTCACTTTGCCATCGCGGGCTAGTAAGTAGGGCCGCGCGGCTTCCCCCATACGCAGCGGAGCAAGCATGATCGTCGCGATGCCGACGAGGCCGATTGCGACCACCCGCCGCTCGGAAATGTCGGGCGCAACCGGGCGCAGCAATGGTACCCAGCGGTGCACGCGGAAATAGATGCCGATCGCGGTGAACAGCGCAAACGCTGCGATCGCCCCAGGTTGTACCGTTGAAAGAGTACTCGCCGGTGGGATGAGCGGCAGACCGCCGCGCTTGAACAGCCACACGAAGCCGCCTGCGATGGCGAGCGAAGCCAGGACGCGTGGAGCGTAGGCCCATGGAGAGCTCGTTTTTCCAGGCGACAGCTCCGTCCCCTGGCCAGTCGTCGGTTCCTCGGCGGGCACTCCGCGCACGAAAGCAGTGTACTTCTCGGAGGTCAAGCGCGTTCCTTCCATTGCGAACAGCGCCGCGGCAACCTAAAACAGCGCACGATGATCGGCGTCGCGTCGCAAGTCCATGGTTCGCCCGCTCGGGAAGCAACGCGGCCAAGCGCCGCGCCCCGAGCGTTCGCGAATTTGCTCGCGCTCGCGTTGGTGGGCCAGTCCCTCGCGCAGTGTTTCGCGTTCATGGAAGTGCCGGCGGTCCAGCGCCTGGCCTACTTTACTCGAGGCGTGCTGCCCGCGGTCCCGCCAGCCCTCGCGTTGCCCACCATGACAGGCTTCGTGCCGTTGCTGACGGCGCTCCTGCTATTCGTGGTAGCGCGTGAACGCGCACTGCAAATCGTGGCGTCGTTTACGCGCATCATCGCTCCGGCCGGGCTCGCCTTCGCGTTGCCGGCATTGTTCACCTGGCAGTTCGGTCAACAACGCCCAGTGGCGTTTCTGATTCTGCTGGCGGCCTTCGGCCTCGCCTTGGAACAGCTGCTGCGGATTAGCGTGTCCGAGTCGTTGTCACTCGTCGATGGGCCTCGCTATGCAGACGCTCGAGCGTTCTGCACGCGGCTTGGCGCGCGGGTCACGCGCAAAGCCGCTCCGCTGGTCGTACTGCTCGCGGGCGCCGGCTACATCGCGTACACGGCGTTTTTCACCATCCGTCATCATCACCAGATTCTGACCAGTGCCTTCGATCTCGGTATCTTCGATAACCTCCTGTACAACACGATCAAGGGGCGTTTTTTCCAGTCGCCCGTGATGTTCGGCCCGGGTCACCACAATTCGCTTTCGACCCACGCCGAATATTTGATGGTCTTGTTCGCGCCGCTGTACGCGATCGCTCCGCGTGCCGAAACATTGCTGGTGATTCAGGCCGTGTTTTTGGGAGCGGCTGTCATCCCGCTCTATCTCTTTGCGCGGACCATGTTGACGGCTTGGCCGTCAGTCGTGTTGGTGCTCGCCTACGTGCTATTTGCCCCGCTGCACGGCGCACAATTTTACGATTTTCATTGGTTACCGCTGGGCGTGTTTTTCTACTTTTGGTTGTTCTACGCGATTGCTGCGCGTAAGAACTGGTTGGTCGTGCTGATGGCGCTCTTGCTCTTCGCGCTGCGTGAGGACATCGCGGTCGGCTTGGCGTTCTTGGGCACGTTCCTGTTCATCACCGGTCTGCGCGTGCGCATCGGCATCTCGCTCGCGTCGACGGCGGCCGTTTGGTTCGTGATCAACAAATTCGTGATCATGCCTTGGGCCGGGCCGTGGTGGTTCGACTCCATGTACAACGAGCTCTTTGCCGACGGTAAATCGGGCTACGGCAACGTGGTCAAGACGCTCATCTCGAACCCATTTTACGCATTCTCGACCTTCGTACGCGGGTCGAAGCTCGCGTATGCGTTGCACATGCTCGCGCCGCTGGTGTTTTTGCCGGTGAGGCGGCTCGCCTTTTGGCTGCTGCTCGTTCCTGGCTCGGTCTTCACCCTGATGACGACCGGCTACTGGCCCACCCTGGCGATCTCGTTTCAATACACCACGCACTGGGTTCCGTTCCTGTTCGCCTGCGCGACGATGAGCCTGTTCGTAATCCGCGAGGGGCGAGATGGCCAAGTGCGGATGATTGCCGTGACCGGTGCGTTGCTGGTGGTACTGCTCAGCCATAGCTACAACTTCGGCGCCATCTTGCAGCGTGAGAGCTTCGTGGGCGGCTTCGGTCGCATCTCCTTCGAGATGACCGATGCCATGCGCGAGCGCTACATCGACATGCGCTCGGTCGCCGACAAGATCCCGCGTGAGGCCAGCGTCGTTGCCACCGAGACTTTGAACCCGCACATCTCTGCGCGCAAAGAAGCGTACGTTTTTCGCTACGATAGTGGTCCGGTGGACTTCATCTTCCTGAGCGAGAATGAAATGAGCACGGATCTGAGAAACGTCCTCCGCGAAAAATTCCGCAAGAGCCCGTACGGACTGTTTGCCAAGGGAAAGCGCGAGTTCTTCCTGTTCAAGCGCGGCTATGAGTCGCCTGACACCGCCGAGGCCCGTCGGCATTTGGGCATCTAAGCCCTTCGCTGTATAAGCCCCTCGTCATGTCGCGGCCCACCCTGACAGTCGTCATTCCCATCTTCAACGAAGAAGAGGTCATTCCGGAGCTCGCACGAAGGCTGCGTGAAGTGATCCAGGTCTGGAATGCCCAGATCGAGTCCTGGGAGGTGGTGTTCGTCAACGACGGCTCGAAGGATAAATCCCTCGAGCAACTGAAGATGCTGGCCGCCAGTGAAGCGCGCTTCAAGGTCATCTCGTTCTCGCGTAACTTCGGCCACCAGATGGCGATCACCGCGGGCCTAGATCGCGCGGAAGGCGATGCGGTCGTGATCATGGACGCCGACCTACAAGATCCACCGGAGGTGGTGAGCGAGATGATCACGCGCTGGCGTGAGGGTTTCGATGTCGTGTATGGAGTGCGCACGAAGCGCGCCGGTGAGACGCTGTTCAAGCGAGTCTCCGCCGCGGCCTTCTACCGCATCTTGCGAGCGATGTTGGGCGGGTTTTCGATCCCCGCCGACGCCGGGGATTTTCGACTGATTGGGCGCCCGGTAGTGCTCGCCATGCGCGCATTGCGTGAACGGCATCGCTTCGTGCGCGGCATGGTGGCATGGGTCGGCTTCCGACAGACTGCGGTTTATTACGCGCGCCCCGCGCGCTTTGCCGGCGAGACCAAGTATCCCGTCAGGAAGATGGTGCGCTTCGCCATCGATGGCATCGCCTCCTTTTCAGTGGTGCCCTTGCGCTTCGCCACCTGGCTCGGCGTGCTCGCCGGAACCATGGCGGGGTTGACCGCTGCGTGGGCGACATACCAGCGTTTCTTCGGGACCGGTGTCGTGCCGGGTTGGACGACGATCATGATCGCCGTCGCACTCGGCTCTTCCGCGCAATTGCTGATGACCGGCGTCTTGGGTGAGTACGTGGGTCGCATCTACGAAGAAATCAAACGGCGCCCTTTGTACGTCACGCAAGAAGAAATCAATCTCAGCTCCCCAGTGACCGAGCGGCCGCCGGCGGGCTGAGTTCGACGAGTCATGGCGAATCACCGCTTGCGCGATGACCCGAGTGACCTGCCGCGCTTGGCGTTGGCCTTGGCCAAGCTTGCTCTGGTCGGCTTCTCGGTCGTGCTCACTTGCCAGATGGCTTGGCTGAGCCAAGTCCAGCGAAGCGACTTTGCCGAGCACAACACCTTGGGGCAAAGCGGCCGGCTGATACTCTTGCTGTCTCTGGGCGCCGGGCTGGCGATACCGGCAGGTCTGGCCATGGTGGTCATCGCGCGCCGCCGTGCGCCGGCGGCGACGCCAGTGCTGGAGCGACTTGCCACGCGTTTGGCGCCGCTCGGCGCGCTGTTCGTGCTGCCCGCGCTGTTCCTGTTTCAGATTGCTCGTGACAAGCCGCTCTACTACCTGGTCGCGCTGTCTGCTTTTGGTTTGATCTTCAACGCGCTGCTCGCGCGAGCCTTTGCGCTCGGTGTCGGCGCTTCGGTCGTGAGGTTCTCAGAACGGTTGCGACGGCGCCCCTTGATTGTCGCGTTGCTGAGCGCCCCTCGTGGTGCGCCCTTGGTCTTGTTACTGCTGGTCGCAGGTCTTTGCGCGCTCCTGCTCGCCAGCTACGGCATTGCGCACCATCGGCTGATCCAAGATACCTCGGAGTACCTCGGCGTTCCCGACAACGTCATGTCGAATTTGCGGCATGGGCGGTACTTCAAGGCGCCCGTGCTGTTCGGCACGACACAGGCGGGAAGTTACCTAACCGTGCACGCCGAGTACGGTTCACTGCTGTTCGCGCTGCTTTACGGTCTGCGCCCTGGCGCTGAGACTCTGCTTTGGATGCAGGCCGCGCTCGCCGGATTGGCCGCGGTTCCGCTGTATCTGCTCGCCGCCCGCAGGCTGGGTCGTGGCCTGGCCGTGGGGGTGGGCGTGGCCTACTTGCTCACGGCGCCTTTGCACGGCGCGCTGGTGGTAGGGTTCAGCTGGCTACACGCGGTCACGCTGTTTTCCTTCACTCTCTACTACGCGGTCGAGAGCGAGCGTCGTTGGCTGCTCGGGTTGTCGCTCTTGTTGCTGATGTCCATCTCCGAGCTGGGACCATTGAACGTGTTCGTTTACGGCTTGATGTTGCTCGCGACGCGCCGCAGGGCGCGCTTGGGCGCGCTACTAACCTTCGTCGCAATGCCGTTGATCGCGTTCAACTGCTGGCTCTTGGCGCGCGGTGCCAGCAGCGGTGAGACCCCGGCGCTGCTTTCCACAATCAGTGCACTCTGCAAGAACCCGGCTTTTTTCGTGTGGGACCTCGCGCGGTTCGGCAATGTCACTGCGATCCTTCACGCGCTGGCACCGCTCTGCCTCTTGCCCGTGTTCGAGGTCGCCTGCTGGCCGCTGTTCGTTCCGGGTCTGATTTACACTTCGTCGTCGACGCTGTTCTGGCCCAACAACCCGGCGGGCTTTTCGTCGACGCTGGTTTGGCTACCGGGCTGCTTTCTGGCTTTGGTGGTTGCGCTTTCGAAGCGTCGCGCGCTCGGTCGCGGCCCGGTTCTGGCCACGGCCTTGGCTTTGAGCGTGACGGTCCTCAGCCATAGCTACAACTACGGCGCCTTGCTGCGTGCGGACGGTTTCGGCGGCATCTCTCCCGACACCGTTCGTGGAACTCTCTGGGGACAATCGCGCTACCAAGCGCTACTCGGCGTCTTACGGCCGATCCCGGCTCGAGCCAGCGTCGCCGCGACGACCTACCTCGTCTCCTTCGTGTCCAATCGCCCCGATGCTTGTGACCTGCTCCGCGCCTGCGGTCGCCCTGACTACCTCTTGCTCAGTTCGCGCGAGGTGTCAGCCGTGGCGCCGCAGTTGAAGGACTTATTCGCGACACGCCAGTATCGGTTGCTCGCCAGTAGCTTCGGCGAATTTTACCTTTTCCAGCGCGCCCCGGAAACCCCGGAGACGCGCGCGGCGATTGGCCGTCTTGGCCTGGCAAACCCTTAGCCAGTCTGAAACCGCTCGCGCCCAGCGCCCGCGGATACGCTTCGCAGTCCTGCGTTGCGACTGCTGAACCTACCTTTCACCCGTCGCGTGCCACGAAGCGCCCCAGGTACACCTGGTCGACGCGCCTTGGCTGGCTCGCGTCTCCTTGGCGGGCTCGGTCCGGTGCTTCGGGATTGGCCTTCGGAGCTGCAGCGGCAGCGATTCAACGTTCGATCGTCATCAGCAGATACTTGGCCAGGCCGTGCTTCGGGTGTGAGCGAATGATGGTCGATTCGACGACCCGGAGTCCCACTTGCGCGACGAGGGCTTCGTACTGCTCACGATGCCGGCAATATCGGCCGCGGTCCATACTGGCCAAAAAATTACTGATTGCGCTTCGCTCGAGATAGACGATGTCACTGGTGACGATTCGCTCGAGCGCGGGTGATGCATTGAAGCTGGTGAGCAAGGTCAGCGCTTGATCATCGGACAGATGATGCAAGAGCCCGGACAACAACACACGCGAGGGTCGAATCCGCGCGATGTCGTCCACGGAGCACAGCTGGCAGTGAAACGATACTCGCGGCCTTTCTCCGTACCGCTTGCGTGCAAAGCTGATGGCGACGTCGTCCGTGTCGATGCCCTCGTAACGTGCGAAGCCTTTCAGGTAGCGCAGCGCATCGCCGGTGCCACAGCCGACGTCCAACACCACGTCGTCCTCTCCGGCCTCGACTCGGTCGTAGAACGGCGTCATGTCGATGCCCCCGACCGCCATCGGTCGCACGTGATTGTAGACGAACGGCGTGCCCAAAATTCGCTGATAAAGGTTCATCCAGTCCTGGACTCCCAGCGTTTAACCGGTGAGTCAAGTCGCTCAGGCCGCGGCCACTGCGCCCGGGATTAATCGCGTCAGTACGGATGGACCAAGAATGGGGATTTGACAGCCGGGCGCGATCAATCCTATTCGGCGTGCGACAGCAGATGACCGGCGAGCGAAAGCATAGAGCGGAGTGAAGCCAAATTCTCAGGGGTCCGGCTGGTCTCGGGCGCTTCGGTCACTGTCGGCATTCGACCTGGTATGGGGCGCCTGTGTCCTCGTGCTCTGCTTGATCGCCGCAGACCAAGTTCGACGCGCCTTGGCATTTCGCGTCGACGATGCCTACATCACTTTCTCGTATTCCAAGAACCTGGGTACCGGCCACGGACCGGTCTTCAGCCACGGCCTACGGGTCGAGGGCTACTCCAACTTCTTGTGGATGGTGGTAGTCGCCATCCGCTACCTGTTCTCTGCAACCGGTGACCCGCTCGGCTTCGCCCGGACGGTGGCTTTCGCATGTCTGGCTGCCACGATCTTCGCGGTTTATCGGCTGACCCGGCGAGCCACGGGCCCGATCTCCGCTTTGACGGGGCCGCTGCTACTCGTTTGCTGTTCGGACCTGTTCCGGGCCGCCGCTTCTGGCCTGGAAACGGTGCCGTTTGCCGCGGCGATCGTGCTGGGTTGGTCCATCTACCTCGCTGAGTCGCCGCGGCAACGGCGCTGGTCACTCCTGGCATTCTTGCCGGCAGCCTTGCTGCGCATCGACGGTTTCGTGCCGATGTTGGTAGTTTTCGGGGTCGAGCTGCTGCGCTCGCTCGGTGAACGTCGTTTCTCGTTCAGGGCGTTGGCGCGTTGGTCCGTACCAGCCTTCGCGCTCTGGGCCGCCTATTTCAGTTGGCGTTACGCGTACTATGGCTTGCCCCTACCAACGACGTACTACGCAAAGAGCGTGGTCACGCTCGGCGATCCTGACCGCGGCTTTCGTCAGGGCTTCGACTTCGTGCGAGACTACGGCGCGTTGGCGCTGCTTCCGCTGTGCGTAGTGCCCATCGTCAGCGGACCGCGCCGCGCGGCGCTGTGCCTGAGTCTGGCCGTGCTCTTGCAGACGGCGCACGCTGTAAACGTTGGCGGCGATTGGATGCCGTTCAATCGCTTTTTCCTGCCAGTCGTACCGCTCGGCGCGATCCTGGTGGGCTGGGGCGTTCACCAAGTTTGGCAGATTTCTGCGAGATACGCCTGGCCGCAGCGCAGCGTGGCGTTGGCTTCGCTTTTCGCCGCGCTGGCTTTCTCTTGCGTGCACATGCACGTTGAAAGCGTCGACAGCCCGCAAGAGGCCGACAAGCTCGGGAACGCGCAGCACGTCGGCAACCACACCCGGAACAACCTGCTGGCGATCACGGATTGGATGGCGCTGGTAGTGCGGCGTCCCGGCGATCGCTTGGTGACCGACTATGCGGGCGTGTTTTCGCTGTTCACGGATGCGGAGGTGATCGACATGTGGGGTTTGTGCAACGCCGATATCGCGCTGCACGGTGGGACCAACGGCATCAACCCCATTTACGGTAAGGAATGCGCAGAGTGTTACGCGCGTCTGAAACCGGATTACTTCCACGTCAACATCCCGATGCTGCGCAGTTTGCACGAATTTTCCGAGATATCGGGGGTGCTGACCAACGTCTTCGAGGGCGGCGCGATCGACCGCGTGATTTCGATTCGTCAGAACTTCGCAGTCGGACGGGTCGTCAAAGAAGCAACGGGTCAGGTCCTCTGGTTCCTGGAGCGGCGGCGCCCCGAGTTGCCGCTGGAGACGCGACACCCCAGGCCGGGGTTCCGCGTCGACTACCCGTTCGAGACGACGCCCGCTCCAAGCGCGCCCTGAGCACGTTCCCTCACTTATAAGCGATGGCAGCCAGATTTCCGACGGGAGCGGCCAACATGAAGCGGCCGAGCCCGCTCGAACGAAGCAGATCGAGCGCTCGTGGCTTGAACGAACCGGGGATGGGCGAGAGCCGGGCCCAATAGTTGATCGGGTAACGGTTGACGACGACGTGGACTTCCACCCGCGAAAAGCCGGCACGTACCATCAGCGCCCGCACGCTTTGGGGCGAAAACAACTGCAAGTGCTCGATGTCGAAGATCGGTGATTTCACGCCCAAGGCGCGAGCCAAGAGCCCGCGCCGGTTGTGACAGACGATGAACAAAGCGCCGCCCGGGCGCAGCAAACGCAAGGAATCTACGCACAGCGCGAGCGGATCGTAAACGTGCTCGATGGTTTGAAAACAGGTGATGAGCCGCAGGCTCTCGGGCGAAAAGTCCGTGCTGCGGAATGGCGCGTGCCGGATCAGCCGGCGGATTTCGGGCTTGGCGGTGGCGACAGGCGCGGCGGATGGCTCGACGCCGACGACGTTCGTGAAGCCATGCTGCTGGAGTTGTTCCAAGAACGCGCCGTCCCCCGTGCCGATGTCGAGCGCGCCGTTCCGATCCGGCAGCTGCGCCGCGATGCGCGGCAAGTAGCTGGCGTAGGTTAGGCCCGCGTAACGCGATTCGTCCGAAGTGTCGAAGGCGGCGTCATGGTAGGCGGCCTCGAGAGAAGTTCGGTCTGGCGCGGGGTTCGCGTACAGGAGATCGCATCGGCGGCAGACCACGAGTGCATGGTGCATGTACTCCGGAAGCTTGCGCGACGCGAACGCGAACGCGCCCAGCGCTTCGGGATCGATGTTGGCGTCGGCGAATGGTTGGCTGTCGTTCGCGCCGCAGCCCGGGCAGTTGCGGGCCACGAGTTGAAACCGAAAGCCGGAGGGCTGCGCGACTGGCGGTGAGTGTTCGGCGTTCATGATCGTCGCTCAACGCGCGGACCCTAGCATCGATAGCGCGATGGCGAGCAATTGGGACGCTACCGAACCTCCTCGAGCTTCAGCTGGCGAATCTACCCACCCGCGAGGTTCCTACCGCTGAACAGCGACTAGTCGCCCTGTGGTTTCGTCCCCCGCCCCTGCATCGGGGGCGCGTCAGGCTCCGTGCGCGTCACGACGTGCTCCATGGGCGTGTCAGCTCGATGCGCGTCACGACTTGCTCCATGGCCGTGGAAGCGCAACCTGCCATGCACATGAAGAACAGCAGCCGATTCGCGGCAGTGGTCATGCGAGCCACGGCCTCAGGCTAGCGGCGGTTGGAAGCAGTTCGACGAGTCACCGCATCTAGCTTGAAACTAGC
>Ga0302322_100000355_pt1 | contig 34843 bp, 22 predicted proteins | sample Fen_T0_2_FD_203757 | JGI IMG/M metagenome (GOLD analysis project Ga0302322, IMG submission 203757) | Peat permafrost microbial communities from Stordalen Mire near Abisko, Sweden - Fen_T0_2 | ecosystem: Environmental > Terrestrial > Soil > Wetlands > Permafrost | place: Sweden: Abisko...
TCGTTCGAGATTGTGCACCGCGAAACTGTTCTCTGGGTCGGGAAAGTAATGGAGTTCCACGTCCACTTGGAATGACCCATCCTGCTGCGGACCCCGACTGTAAGCGAACGACCAAGTCGGTAGTGCGCGTTCGTCGTCTCCGGTGAAAATACCCATCTTCAGCCATGTGGGTTTTCTGGCGCTATCTCTAGTCTGTTGTTGCCTGACATAATCAGCTTCGCAGCTTTGTGCCGTTTGAAGCTGCTCGGCCAAATGCTTGCTCAAGAGAGGCCAAATGGTGGCCTTTTCCGCCCCTGCCGGGATGCCAAGCGGGTGATGGGCGACTACCTCCTCATACAGCTTTCGCACTCCAGCGATGATGCGCAGGTTCGGTCCTTCAAGAACGCCGGGAAGGTCAGATAGTCGTTCGGCGTAGGCCACAGAGGTGTACGAATCGTCCTCAGAAACCTGTATGCCCATGCCCGGCTTGAGCTGCGGAGGGCCGACAATGCCTTTGAAGTTCGTCCCAATCTGCAACAGGAATCGTCCCCACTGACTCTTACGCTTAGCCTCAACCTCCACGCAGAGCGGATAGTCTTCGTTTGTAGACGGCTTGTTCCAGCAGGTGTCCTGCATCGTCCAGATCACGGTTTCGGCGTGCACCGGCTCTGACTGAAGCCAGTCTTCAAGGCGCCTGGACGGCAGAGAGAGGTCGAGCATCTGCACGTCGATGGACTTCGCGTAAGCGATCACCTGCTCTTTCGTATATGAGAGGTGAGCGGAGGAGAATGAAGCAAAAACGAGCGACAGCATCGCTAGAAAGCAAGCTTTCATGACCCGACCTCAGCACGCCCTGATCAACAATTAACATTAGACACCACGGCAGGCTCGAAGGGTCAATTTGGCGTAACATCGCGATTACACTAACTATCCCGCCGGTCAAGCGATCAGGACCCCCAGCGGTCGACACTAGCACCGCCCTCTCGTCGAAAGCGGGGCACAGTCCAAAGGGGCAATCCAGGTACCCTGGCTTTTCTGTGTGTGCTCTACCCCCTGTGGGAGTGGTACGGGTACGCCCTCGGCAAAAAGGAAGGTTCATTTCTTCCGCACTTTTTTGCCTGATCCGCGCACGCTCGATGCCAACTCAATGCCTACTCGCTGCATGTCAGTCGCTCGTTGCAGCCCAATCGAAACGATCCTAAGCCGCTGTTTCCAATTGCCTTGTATTTTCAAGAACTTAACAAATTCTGAAGAATTTGCTTGATTCTTTGAGAGTTCGGCTCTAAGCTATACACTCAGCGTACCTATGTTTTAGTAAGTACGTATCTGTACAGTTTGTGAGGGTGCCTTTATGAAATCGGCTTTCGGATATCTGAGGGTTTCTGGCAAGGGCCAAATTGAGGGTGACGGCTTTCCTCGCCAGCGGGCAGCGATCAAAGCCTATGCGACCGCCCACGGCTTCAGAATCACGCGCTGGTTTGAAGAGCGCGGGGTTTCCGGCAAGACGGACCTTGAAAACCGTCCAGCGCTGCAAGAGATGTTGCTTGCATTGATTTCTAACGGAACAAACCTCGTACTCGTTGAACGATTGGATCGGCTGGCAAGGTTCCTGATGATTCAGGAATCCATTATCGCGGACCTTCAGCGACGGGGGTTTGAGATTGTCAGCGTTTCAGAACCCGACCTGTGCAACGATGACCCTCAACGCATTCTTATGCGTCAAATGATGGGGGCTTTTGCGCAGTACGAACGCTCGTTGATCGTTGCAAAATTGCGTGGTGCCAGAGAACGGATAAGAGTCAAGGAAGGCCGCTGCGAGGGCCGTAAGCCGTTTGGTGACCGTGCTGGCGAGCAGGCGACTATCGAACGCGCCAAGGTGCTCCAAGCGCAAGGAATGCCATATTCTCGGATCGCTGAGACCCTCAACTCAGAAAAGTTGCCAACCCGCTCTGGCGGACAATGGTTTCCGGCGACCGTATCGCGCATCTTGCAAGCACAAGAACTTAGAGGGGCAACCCCGAATCCGCTTGCCCCGAATCCGAGTAAAACTCTAGCCCCGGACCATGTGTCACATGACTGATGCCTGTTCAGATGTGGACAGGTCCGAGTTACAATCCTGGATCATTTCTTTAAGGCCTTCCCTGACATCGCGCACCTCGCAGTCATTGCCAAAATAGCAACTGCCATAAAGTAACTCGTCAAGCCTGTCGTCTAGCGCCTCTTCGCCCCCTAATCCCTTATGGAAGACCGTCCACTTACGGAAGGACCATTCTTCGAAGAAGTTTGAAAAAGGATGTGTCATATTTTCGAAACCTTGGGGGCGGCCAAGATATTGCAGGAATGCGAGGATAACGGTGACGGCATCCTCTTTAACGAGGATTACCCGGAGCCTCTCAAGGTCCCTCGCCTTCGGCACAACCATAATTTCTTTTCTGTGAAACAAGGTCGTCATCCATTCGATCATTCCCTTGGCTGCCAGTTGTTTTGGTTTTTCGCTTTTAGATTTGTTTCGCGCGTCCGTCCGGCCTTCCTTCCCCTTCGGAAGGATGGTCGGCGACTCACTCGGCAAATCTTTTGGAGAATACATCGGAGAATCAGTCCTATCTGGCTCAGACACTAGCGGTAGATTTTCAGACGCAACGCAAGAATTTTCAGACACTCCGAGGGATTGTTCAGACGCTAGTGTCTTATCTGATTTAGACGCTAGTAGCCGATCCCGGCATTGAGATGGACAAGTCGCGGCCACAAGGGAGTGCGTTAGGACCTCGTATTCCGATGAATTGATCCCCCTTCCTTGGGTTTCCAATCGGAAGAAACCGGCATCCCTCAGAGTCCCGATTGCTCTGCTGACCGTATTCTTGTCCCACTGGAAGTAGTCAGCCAGTTGGCGGATGGACAGCCAGAAGTACTTCTTGCCGTCGGTTTGCTCTTTTGCGACACGAAGAGCGTAGGAATGCAGGAGTGCTGCTCTGGGGGTTTCTCTCAGATGCCATTCAACTGTGCAGAAGAGATGTTCAGTTCTGACTGAATTCCGCACTGACATTGGGGTTGTCCTGATCTGTGACTCGGCAGATTCAGTCATTGCACCGTCTCCTTCTTCCGGGCTGGCGTCGCAGTTTCGCTGTCGCGTCTCATGAGGGCCAGCAGGGAAGAGACGGGGATAATTCGCCTACGTCCAATCCTCCGACTAGTCAGTTCTTTCGCTTGCAGAAGGTTGATGATTGTTCTTCGGCACACCGAAAGACGCCGCGCTGCCTCATCGATGCTGACCGCCAAAACTGCCTCTGTTGCTATGTTTTCCATCGTGGTGCTCTCCTATACATGTAAATTCTAGTGGGAAAGCCGTCTGGTGTTAATACTTTGTGATACAGTGTGTATCGCAATGCAGGGGGTTACTAAATAAAAGTCCCGGAAGTTGTGAAGTTGTTTTCAACCGAAGAGGCAGCGAAACAAGTCGGAGTCTCCTACACCACATTGCGGCGCTGGCTGGCGGCTGCCGTTCGCGGGCACCGTTTTCATTCTCAATTGAAATCCCCTGGCTCTGTCAGTATCGGCACGAAGCAGAGGAAGAGAATCTGGAGGTGGACGCCTGCGGATATTGAACACCTGAAAGAGCACTCTGACCTGTTTTATTCAAAAGGTCGGGGTCGCACTGCGCCAATGTCGAAGAAAGACGCAGCGCGGGCACGGAACGCTTGGAAAGCCGAGAAGCGCATGTGGAGTTTCATTGATGACCCCACGAGAAAGGAAATGATTGCCCGAGAAAAAGCGAGGCGAGCAGCGTATCGCCGATACGAAAAGTCGCTCAAGGAACTTCGGAAACACCGTCTGCGTCCGAGGGACTCGCAGCTTATTTACATAGTGGAGGGCAAATGAAGACCCGTGGTGTCTACGAAAAAGAACCCGGTTCCGAGGTGTGGTGGATCAGATATGCGGATGCGACTGGCAAGATCCGGCGTGAGAAAGCCGGAAGCAAGAGCGACGCGCTTGATTTAGTTCGTAAACGAAAGTCGGATATCTTGCGTGGGAAAAAATTGCCGGAGAAACTGCGGGCCAAGGATGTCAGGTTTTCCGAGATTGCAGCGGGTGCGCTGGAATACTCGAAGGCGCACAAACTGTCGTACCAACACGATTGTTACCGCATGCGCGGGCTAGTTGAAGAGTTTGGGCCGCAATCCGCCGAATCGCTCAGGCCGCAAGATTTTGACCGTTGGCTTGCGGCGCACGATTGGTCGCGGGCAACAAAGAATCGTTATGTCGCGCTGTTAAAACTGACGTATCGTGTGGCTGAGGACAACGGCAAGATCGCTACTAACCCCACGCGAAAACTCCGAATGCCGCAAGAGAACAACGCGGTCATCCGCTACTTGGACCAATTTGAACCTCTGCCCGCCAAGGTTGCATACTTGAAGAAACACAAAAGCGAATCGAAACGATTGCACGCGGTGATTGAAAAAGACTACTATTTCCACCTTCCCGAATACTTAATAGCACTACACACGGGCATGCGACGAAGTGAACAGTATGGGTTGACTTGGCGCAACGTGGATTTGAAGAAACGCATGCTCACGATCCCGCGCAGCAAGTCAGGTTCGTTGCGCTATGTACGCTTGAACACCGTAGCACTGAGGGCTTTCAAGGCTCTAGCCCGTCGGAGAAGCGGCGGTGAGACCGTCTTCGTTACAATGAAAGACGGAGGCCAGAGACCTCTAACAACGAATCGGCACTGGTTTGAAGACGCCGTGAGCAAAGCCGGTCTGAGAGATTTCACTTGGCACGATCTCAGGCATACTTTCGCAAGTTTTCTGGCGATGCGGGGAACGGGATTGCGGACAATTCAGCAACTCATGGGGCACCAAACGATAGCGATGACTTGCCGGTACGCGCATCTATCGCCAGAGCACGAACTAGAAGCTGTGGAGAAGTTGGTGTAAGCGCAAATGGGAGACGGGGAACAGATGGGAGTACGGACTAGCACCACAACTGACACCAGCACGGAAATGCAAGACAGTATATGATTCACTGTATTATTTAACTTGTTTATTATCTGTCTTATGCAAAGCGTTGCCCGGATGGCGAAACTGGCAGACGCACGGGACTTAAAATCCCGGGTCCCTAACAGGACGTGTCGGTTCGATTCCGACTCCGGGCACCACTTCTTCCGGGATCCGCGTAGCTATTGGTCGTTGGCGCGGCCACTTGGCCATAGCCGCTGCCGCTCGTTGTTGACCGCTTGACGTGATAACTGGTGGCGCCGCTGCTTGCGTTCCATGTGAGACTCACTTGGGCGTTGCCAGCGCTGGTCGTGAGACCAGTTGGAGTGAACGGTGGAGTTGTTCCACCTCCGCCGCCGGAGCCGTCTCCGCCCCCACTGCAGGACATGAGCAACGCAAGAGAGCTTGCGAGATACTAATAGCTCAAAGACTGTCGAATCACGGAAACACCTCTTAAGTATGTTGCGACTTATTGCTACAGCATGTTCTGCTGGCCTTTCGAAGTCGCACGGCGGAAGTCCACGGCCAAGCTTTGCATACCTCGTGCGTGCGCGTAAGATGAAAGCGGCTCAACCACAAAACTATGGAATCGGCGACGGGATGTGTCAAGTGATATCCGGCTCTAGAATATCGATTGGGTAAATTGTGACTAGGTTGCACACAAGGGGAGAAGTCGGTGTGAAGACGGTCATGTTTTGCATTGCGAAGGGCCTGACATTGGTAGGCGTGCTCAGTCTAGCTCTGGCAATCGTTCTTTACGGACAAGAAACGAAGCCTGCGCCGCCGTCGCCGCGTGGGTCCGCTTCGGCCTCAACTGAGCCAACGACAACTTTGAAAGTTACCACTCACATGGTGACGGTTCAAGTCGTCGCCCACGATGCGAAGGGGCACCACGTCCCGGGTCTTACTGCGAAAGATTTTCAGGTGTTCGAGCAGGTTTATCCGAGAAAGGACCAACACCCGCAGCAGGTGAAAGTGTTTCAGGCAGTTAGCATGGCAGCTCTCGCCGCAGCAGACAAGGGCAGAATCGAGATGCCGCCGGGCGTGTATAGCAACCTTGTTACGATGCAAAAGGTGCCGGTGCCACCGACGATTTTGCTGGTTGACGGATTGAACACCAACGTGTCGTCACAAATGCAAGTACATCGCCAGATGGTGAAACTTCTGGCCTCGCTGCCAACGGACGTTCCAGTTGCCGTTTTCCTGATGGGACGAAATCTGCACTTGCTGCAGAACTTCACTACCGACACCAAACTGCTACGTGCGGCCGTCCTGAAGGCGCTCTCGCTGGACCGCAACGACCTTTCACCCGTGGACATGCGCGGTGACCGCAATGCGCTGGCCACGTTGGTGGCTGACTTGCCGCGTCGGCCGCCACAGTTGGCCGGCTCGCATATCGCGCCGGACATGTTGCAAGACCATGCTGTTTCTGCCCAGTTGCAATTTCTGCAGGATTTTGAACGCGAGACTTTCTCGACCCAGACCACAATGCGCGTGCAGGCGACGCTGGATGCGTTTCGCTCCATCGCTCGACATGTCGCCGGATACCCAGGCCGCAAGAATCTGTTGTGGATATCTTCTTCTTTCCCCTTGGCACTGTTTCCGGATTCCGACTTCAAATTTGTCGGAATGGAGGATTATCAGGATCAATTCTCAGCGCTGGGGAGGATTCTGTCCGATGCCAAAATTGCTATCTATCCCATGGATGCGTCGGGGTTACAGGCGCAGAGTTTTTACGAGGCCTCGGCTCACCCGACGTCGCGGAACGTGGCTATCGGCACGGCAACCGGTGTTACTGTTATGCGGGAAGAGAGTTCTCGCTCTGCCAGTCAAGAGTCGATGACTCAATTGGCGAGTCAAACTGGCGGTCGGGTTTGCGTGAACAACAACGACTTGGCCGATTGCGTTAAAAAAGCCGTGGACGATGGCAGTTCCTATTACGAACTAGCGTACTACCCCGATTCCGGTGACTGGAAAGGGGAGTTCCATCGCATTATCGTGAAGGCCGTTCAGGGCGGCACTCACTTAACGTACCGGGAGGGTTACTTCGCTAGGACGGAGGGTGGCTCTGTGGACGATAAGGAGTTTGGTAAGCAAGTGCAGCGAGAACTGCAGGATGCCACATGTCACGACTTACTTACTTCGACGACAATCCTGGTCATGGCCGAAGCGGTTCCTGCCGATCAGCCCGGACAAGTGAAATACTTTCTGGCGATCGATCCGCGCTTGCTCTCATTTGAGCCCAGCGGCGAGGGGCGCAGTTTATCGTTGACGATTGCAGCATGCTCGTTCGACAAGGATGGAAAACCGCTGCAATACCTACAACAGTCGACGGACATGAAGATGAGCGAACAACAGTTCGTGGCTTTCCTGGCGCAACATGGATTTCCGCGGACCTTTAGTTTTGCGCCTTCCGCTGGGGCCGTGCGCATTCGACTTGTGGTGCGAGACACCGTGAGCGGCCAGGTGGGATCGATCGACGTTCCTTATGCAAGCGCCGCGGTTGATGCGACTGTGCCATCTGTGCCACCGGTCGCAAGCACGACCGTGCCAGCGTCACCGAAGTGAATTAGTAATTCGCGGGGAGATTCGGCGGGAGCGCTTTCCCCCTGCTGGCAGATCAATTTCAGACGTGGTACCAGGCGAAATCTGAAGGAGTTGCTTGGTACTAAGTCCGAGTTCCCCGGTCCCCTCTATACAATTCTACGTAGAAGGACCCTGGCCTGATTTCCGAGGGAAGCCGCATGTCCCACATAACACAAAAGGATTAGCCACAATCCGGAATTCGGTAAATGTATACGGATTTGCGGAACCAGCGAAACACGCATGGGTAGCCCAAGTTTAACGCTTACCCAAACGTTTTTTCTTGACATTCAACAGTCGTGAGGCATAGTTTTGGTGCGGCTCGGAAGCGTTTACGTAGCCTAGAAGATCGATTTGCTAGAACTTCTTTACGGGATGCTCAGCCACCGGGTTGGATGGTTTGAGGGCGATTCTTAGGTGGTGCTGAGCGTTTGTGATTGGCCGGGGTTCGGTCTCCGGAAGACTCCGCCGTGACGCGTGATCGAAGTTATTTTAGGAGGAAGCAGATGACTAGACGTGAACCGTGCAGTTCCCTCTGGTTGCAGGTGAAGTGGGTTCTCCTTGCAATTTCCGTAGTGACTCTTGCCTTGACAGTGTCGTTGCCGCTGGCGGCTCAAGTTCGCCGTGGCTCGCTGTCGGGAACTGTGTACGATCCCTCCGGCGCGGTGATCGCGGGCGCTCAGATTTCCTTGAAGAACGATGCAACCCAGGTTGCGGCGCAGACGGTCTCCAACAGTTCAGGTTTCTTCTACTTCGCAGGTGTTGAACCGGGATCCTACACCGTCAAGGTCACGGCGAAGGGATTCAATGGCTGGGAAGGAACTGGAGTTGTCTTCAACCAAGCCGAGAATCGAACCCTTTCGAACATCTCGCTGACAATGTCGGGAACCATGGAAAAAATGGAAGTGGTTGCCGTCGATGAAGTCGTGCCGCTGGCCACCGGCGAAAGCCGGCTGACACTTAACAACCAGATGGTCACGGAAATGGCCATTCAGGGCCGCGACGCCGCGGAGTTGATCAAGATCATGCCAGGCATGGGACTCAATACCGGTCTGAACCAAGGTGCTTGGAGCAGTTACACTACCCAAACCAACTCCGGCCCTGTCGGGCAATACAGTGCCAGTGGCGGCCAGCCTTATGGTGGACTGTCGATGACGACGGATGGAGCGCAGGTTGTCGATCCCGGAAACCAGGGGACGCAGATTGCTAACATCAACCAGGATATGACGCAGGAAGTGACCATCCTGAATGCCACCTACGGTGCAGAGAACGCCAAGGGACCTGTGTCCTTCCAGGCGATTGGTAAATCCGGTGGTAAGGATTTCCACGGCAGCGCCTATCTCTACACTCGCAACAAGAACATGAACGCCACCGATTGGTGGCTTGGGCATAATGGTGTATCAGCGCCTAAGGATAGTTACAACTTTCCGGGATTTAACGTGGGTGGCCCGGTAATTATCCCGGGAACCGATTTCAATAAGAGCCGTAGCAAGTTGTTCTTTTTCACTGCTTATGAGTACATGAAGCAACAACCTGTTGGCGCCCTTTTCTTGAACGTAGTTCCGACCCAACGGATGTTAGGCACCGACCCCCAGTTCCAATGTCCGGTTCCGGGAATCGGTAATTGCGGTGACTTTAGCCAGGCATACCTTAGTTCACTAGGCCTTAATGTGGGTAACCATAACGGAACCGGCCAACAAGCGTGCGACCCTGCCCAGGCAAGTTCTTGGTGGTATCCGAGTTACTGTAGCAACGCGGATTGGGTCAACAACGGCGGATACATTCCGACATCCCAGATGGACCCCAACGCAATTGCACTGGCCCAATACTTTCCGCAGCCAAACCGCACAGCCACTGCCGAATCGCCGTACAATTTCCAACATCTCGACAACGTTCCGGTTAATCGGTGGGAATTTCGCCAGCGGCTTGATTACAACGTAACGCAGAGCACGCGTATTTCTGGCAGTTTCACGCTCCAGCACGAGAAAGATATCAATAATATCGGCGTCTGGTGGTGGCCCGGTAACACCGTCCCATATCCCACCGGAATGGGAACGCAACAGATTTCGCGTACCGCGAACATTAGTGCCACTACAGTATTCAGCCCCACGCTCACGAACGATTTTACGTTTGGGTATGCTTACTTCATTAATCCGTTTCACCCCAACGACAAGTCTAAGATGGCGCCGCCTGCCGGATTCCCGGGTGGGCCATTTACCCCAAATATTCTTCCGCAAATTCCGAATATGACAAGCTGGGGTTGCAATTTGGGTGGGGGCGGGTCGGCAGGCGGCAATGGCTGCTTCCCGCTATTCTATGCGCCTTCGTTTCCGACGACGGCTTTTTCGAACAACGCGTTCGGGAAAGACTCCCTCGTCCCTTCGATTTCCGACAATGTTTCCAAGGTGTTCGGTACACACACCTTGAAGTTCGGTTTCTATTGGGACTCCAGCAGTAACAACCAGACAGAAGGCAGCGGGAACTGGGCTCAGGGTTCTTATGACTTTGAGAACTACACTTGGGGAACAACCGGCAATGCCTTGGCCGATCTCGTCCTTGGCCATGGTGGATACAGCCAAGTGAACAAGGTCCCATTAAACGACCTGAAATACCGTCAGATCTCGCTGTACGCGCAAGATCAATGGAAGGCAACGCGGAGACTGACACTGACCTATGGTTTACGCGCAGATCACGAGGGCCAGTGGTTTGTCGGTAATAACAACCTGGGCGTCGCTGTTTGGGATCCGGCTTCATATAATCCCAGCGCCACGGATCACTGGACCGGCTTGAAGTGGCATGCGATCGATAGCAGCGTCTCCAAGTCTGGATGGACTTCACCTGTGTTTTACTACTCGCCGCGCGTTGGCGTTGCCTTCGACGTGTTTGGAACCGGTAAGACGGTTCTGCGCGGAGGCTTTGGCGTTTATCGGTGGCAGGTTGCCAGCGGCGATGCCAACGGCTTCGACCCACCGCAAAACGTTCTGGTCACTAACAGCTGCACTGTTTTTGCGCTCAACCAGGCATCGAATTGTTCCGTAGGCGGAAACGGCAGCATAGTCGTGCCTCAAAAGGGTGATAACCGCACGCCATACACACAGAACTGGAGCTTCATCGTCTCTCAACAGATGCCCGGGAAATCCACCCTGGAACTTCAGTACCAGGGCAACCGCACGCGAGACGCGCTGCTGTCGGGCAACGGCACCAACATTCCGTTTTATCCCAACATCAACAAGATCGCTCAAGGTGCACTGTTTGGAGCTGACCCGATCACCGGAAACACTTTCTGGCTCGACCATTGCCTCGCGAATAACCGTGCGAACCTTTACAGTTGCACGACACCGGGTACCAACGACGGAATCAGGAACTACGATCCCTTCCAGCAGTATGGTCAGGCGCTTGTCGTAAGTACTCACGGTAGTTATTCGAACTACAACGCCATGATGGTGAGCTGGCAGAAGCAGCGAGGCCCAGTGACCTTTATGGCCAACTATACGTGGAGCAAGGTGATGGGTATTCGCGATGGCCAGAGCAACAACGGTAACGGCGACGGCCAGATCATGGATCCCTTCAACCTCAGGAATAACTACGCACCACTAGCCTACGACCACACGCAGATATTCAACGTCTCGTATATCGTCCATCTTCCCAATGCGATTCACCACAACGCATTTTTGGGGCAAGCGCTTAACGGATGGGAACTGGCGGGCATATCCCAATTGCAGAGTGGGGCTCCGATACAGCCAAATACAAACGGTGTCCTCAATGCGCAGTTTGCGAACGGTGTCGGCGATGTTCTGGGAACCGACGGTGGAAGGTTGGCGCCCATTTTGATTTGTGATCCGAGGATGGGTTTGGCGAAGGGGCAGTACTTTAATCCGAATTGCTTCTCGGCGCCGATTCCAGCGCAGCTTTCACTGGCTGACAACACGACGATCATCCCGGGCAGGAACGGACAGCCCGTCTGGCCATACATCCATGGTCCGGCGTACATGAATCATGACTTGTCGCTTTACAAAACCTTCAAAATCAAGGAGTCGAAGAACGTCCAGTTCCGTGTTAACGCCTTCAACTTCCTGAATCATCCTCTCCCTCAGATGGGTCTTACCAACGACCTCAACCTAAATCTGTTAGCGCCAATTCAAGACGGTAGTGGGGGATATATCATCCCCACGTCGTGCAGCTTGGGTGCACCGGGTTGCAATGCGAACCCAGCCACGGACGGAAAGGTGGGAGGGAAGATTGGCCGCCGCGTGATGGAGTTCGCGGTGAAGTTCAACTTCTAACTTTCATCGTTGCTACAAGAGAACCGGGGTGGCCTATCGGCCACCCCACTTTCTTGAATCACTCATCGGCCTTACCTGGCAGCTACCTGCAACCTCTCAACCATCCAGCTATACTTTCTTCAACAGCCCGCACTAGCGCGTCGCGGTGAGCCTCGGAAGGATAACGGCAGGTGATCGCCCCAATCATGCAGTGTAGACAGCTATGGGGCGGTTTGCGCGCTTGTCCGGCGCCCTTTCGCCGCAGACTTGCAATCTTCGCTATTAGCGGCTGCAGAATCGTCCTGTCGATCGCGATCCTCTCGTATGTTTCCCGAGACATGCTCGCCCAACAATCGCACCCCAGCTTCGCCGACCTCCAAAAGCGTGCGGAGCAAGCCAGAAGGTCGGATCAGACGCAGGAGTCGGTCTCCTTGTACCGCCAAGCGGTCACCGTGCGCCCATCTTGGGCAGAAGGCTGGTGGTATCTCGGCACAGGGCTCTACGAACTTCACCGTTACTCAGAGGCCCGCGACGCGTTTCACAGGCTCGCCGTCCTGCGTCCCAAGGACGGATCGGCGTGGGCGGTAATGGGGCTGAGCGAGTTCGAACTCGGCAAGTATGACGAATCCCTCAATCATCTGACCCGCGCGGAAGAGTTGGGCATGGGCGATAACCGGGAGATGGTGCTGGTTGTTCGATACCACGTTGTCCTGTTGCTGAATCGCAGCGGACAGTTTGAGCGAGCCCGCGATCACATGACAGCATTTGCTGCGCTCGGCGACGTTAGTCCCCCGATCATCAACGCCGTGGGCTTGAGCACGCTCCGTTTCGCGTTGCTGCCCACGGAGATCCCGCCTGAGAAACGCGAACTCGTCACTAAGGCTGGACAGGCCACGTGGGAACCGTATCTCGCGGGCCATCCTGAACAGGCTGACCACATCTTTGAGGAAATTGTCGCGAGCTACCCCAGGGAGCAGAACGTTCACTATGCGTACGGGGTTCACTTGCTCGATAGCGATCCCGAACAGGCGATGAAGGAATTCCAGCGCGAGCTCGAAATCACTCCGGCGCACGTGCTGGCGCGAGTGCAGCTGGTGTACCTGTACCTGAAGCAGGGCGATTCAGAGAAGGGAACTGAGTTGGCGCGTGAGGCGTTGAAACTCGATCCCAATTTTTTCCTGACCCACAATCTCATGGGCCGAGCCTTATTGGCAGGCGGTCACGCATCGGCTGCGATTGAAGAATTGAAGACTGCAGTCCGTCTCGAGCCTACCAGTCCGGAGAGCCACTTCAGTTTGTCTGAAGCCTATCGCAACGCTGGTAGGACAGCGGAAGCAGCGAAAGAGCGCGCAGAATTTGAGAGGCTGAAAAAGCCGGTAAGTCGTACCCCTGGCGTTATGCATTCCAGATAACGAGTTCCTATTTTCGTACGGGAATGGCAGCGCCCGGTTCATCGATCGAGACGATCTTGTCGCTCTGAACATCCTCCAATACCTGCCGAACCCCGCTGGGCCACAGGATCTCGATCTCCTTCGCTGTCTTTGACGCGCCCAAACCAAAATGCACGCGGCTGTCGCTTGAGGAGGCGTATCCCACGCTGGTTGTGACCTCGTTGTATTGCTTGGAACCATCTTCGGTCGTAAGCCGGATGCGCGCCCCGATGCCCATGCGATTACTCTTCGTCCCGTGCAGTTGCAGCAAGATCCAGTGATTGGTGGATGGCGTGATGTTGTGAAAGACCTTTGCCGGCCCGTTGACCACAGCTACAACTATATCCATACGTCCGTCGTTATCCAGATCGCCAACGGCGGCACCGCGATGGATCGCCGGGAGTTGAAACGCTGCTCCTGCGCCGGCACTCACGTCCTGAAACTTCCCGTTGCCCAGGTTCCGTAGAACAACATTCGGTGTGGCGTAACGCCTCGAAGAGAACTGTTCGATCGTGTCGAGCACGTCAGAACGCGCGGCAAAAAAGTCTTTCCAGCCGTCGTTGTCCAGATCTACGATCACGTTTGACCACCCCGACATGCGCAACGTCAGCCAGGCGAGGCCGGTTCGCTCGGTTGCCATCTCGAACTCGCCGTTCCCGCGATTCAAATACAGCGGAAAGGTCTGCATGGGCAAAGCCGTCATCCACAGGTCCGGGCGTCCGTCGTTGTTCACATCGCGAAAATCGGCGCCCATTCCGGAAACAATCCTGCCGTCTTGTGTGTAGGCCACTCCGACGGCGGAACCAACTTCCTCGAAGCGTTTGCCTCCGATGTTGTGAAAAAGTTGATTCGGACTGTCGTCGTTTGCCACGAAGATATCGGTAAAACCGTCGCCGTCGTAGTCGGCGACGCCTATGCCCATGCCGCGCCCAAGGTGTTTCGCAATCCCCGTTTCCACTGATACATCGGTAAAGGTGCCATCACCGTTGTTTCTGTACAGGGTATTAGGCAGTTCTTCGTAGTGCTGCGGACTACAATAGCTCCGGACCTTCGCCATCATGCAGAGCGGGTCCTTGTTTACGTCCCACTTCACGTAGTTCGACACGAATAGATCGAGCAATCCGTCATTGTTGTAGTCCACCCACGCAGCCGCCACTGACCACATCTTCTTGCCGTCGTAAATTCCTCCTCCGACGCCGGCTTTGTCCGTCACATCGGTGAAAGTGCCGTCGCCATTGTTGTGGAAGAGATGGTTGCGTGTGACACTCGCGACGTAGATATCAGGACGCCCGTCGTTGTCATAGTCGCCGACGGCCACGCCGACATCATAGCCATCGCCGCCAACGCCAGCCTTGTCGGTCACGTCGGTGAAGGTGCCGTCGTGGTTGTTGTGGTACAGGCGGTTCTTGAACTGGGGCCCTTCTTTTTGCAGGGAAGGGATGGCCGCCCCATTTACGAAATAGATGTCGAGGTAGCCGTCGCCATCGTAGTCAAGAAGGGCCACGCCCCCGACCACCGATTCCGGCTGATTCTTGTTTGGCGAGGCGGAGTTGTTGAGGACGAAGTTCACACCGCTTTTCTGGGCGATTTCGTCAAATACGATAGACGGTGAAGTGGGTGATGCTTGGCTGGAAGCTGTGACTAGCGTGCTCCCGCAAAGAACGATGCATACGGTCGTCAGCACGGAAACGGCGCGGCCAACATCATTCAAAGTGCATTGCACGCGTCTATCGTACACGCTCTCGCTCACTGACCCTTCGGGATCACAATTACCGTCGCCGTGAACGGAGGCATTGCGACGGAAAAAGAGCTTCCTGCACCCTCCATCGGCTTTCCTGTAACAGAGACGCCGTCCGGAGGATTGGTTTTGCCGTAGTCGAAGCGCACGCCCTTGGCGGCCAGGTTCGCGCCGTTGACGGACACTTTCACGGTCGTAGAGCTCTTCGGGTCCTTATTGATCAGCATCAGGCCGAGACTGCCATCCGCCCGCTTGGCTGCGTGGACGGAAAGCATCGAACTGTTAGACGAGGCGGTTAGCATGGCATCGTTGTAATTCATCATTGCATGTACCATCTGCATGCCGAAGAAGGCCGCGCCAGGCTTGTTGTGATCGTCGAGAAATCCGCCAGCATGTAATTCCGCCCAATCAACGTTAATAACTCCGTACTCAACCAGGGAAGGGAAAACATCAGCTGCAAATAGCCCAGGGACGACTTCGTCCATGACCTTGGCATACGGCATCGGCGCAAGTTCAGTGAGCGCCACTTGCATGGTACGTGCATGTTGCCCACAGTACTTTTGGAGTTGTTCCAGCAAACTCGCCAGCATCTGGCGTAACTGGTCTTGTGGGGCGGCCAGCAATTTGTAGTTGTCCAGGTTCTTCCAACCAGATTCTTCAGTGGTGTCGCCTGGGTACCAATGCAGCGTCACGAAGTCAATTTCGTTGCCCGCCGTGCTCAGAACGCCTTTGTCCCAGTCGAGCCCCCTGCCGAAATCCTTGTCCACACTAACGCTGGCCTTGTGCTCACCCTTTCCTGTTACCGGGTCTGTTGTCCACTCGTCGCGATTGATCTGGCCAGGTACGGGAGAGTCGAGCGACACTCCAACCTTGATCCGGGGATCTACCGCCTTCATTGCATGCGCGAACTGCACGAAAGCCTTTCCGTATGCTTCGGGCGAAAGATTCGGGTTCTTCTTCCGTTGTTTCTCGTTATCCTTGGCTTCCTTGGGATAAGGAGCGTGGAGATCCTCTTCTAGCCCTTCTCCGCCGTAGTAGCCGTTTTGGAAAACTTCGTTGCCCACTTCCCAGTAGCGGATGCCGAACGCGGCCGGATGCTGAATGCGCAGAAAATTTCTTCCATCGTCAGTGAGCAGCGGAACCGAAGCCCGCAGCGACGCCCAGTATCCTACCGTCTGCCAATCGTTGCCGGTTGAGTCCTTGCCGATTGCCTTGGTGTCCGTAGGGCTACCGTTGATATACGCAACCCATGCCGCCGCTTCCGCGGGTTCACCACCGCCGCTACCATTCAGATTCGATCCGTAGTTCACGGTGAAGATCGCCGTGCCGACTTGCTCCATGAATCGCAAAAATGATCCCAGGTTATTCGCCGGAGCGTACCCGACGTTCGGGTGATCCAGCCCCTGCCAGTTTGAAGGGTGATACGTGGTCCAATGATAAGTGTCTGCGACCCGGCCGCCAGGATAGCGGAGCGTCGTGACTCCTGCGGCATGCGATGCACCGATCACGTCCGTGTCGGTAAGGTGGCCGTCGGACACCGTGGAGTGGATTCCCATTACCCACGGCGCCATAAAGCCGCGCGGCTTGTCCATCGCGACCTCGACCTTTACCTCCTTTGGAACTTTGGCTTGCTTGGAACTCGCTTGGTTCCCTGCGTCTTCCATCTGATTGCGCGTCTGCTCCCTTTTCCATTCCGGAGTGGAAGAGTCGAGTTGGCCAAGCGCCAACTGAGCCGAGAGCGTTACCATGGCAACGAGCAATAAAGAGGAAGCAGCAACTTTCATGCGCAATACCCCCAGTTGTGGAAAAACGTTATTGTACGACGGCTGTGCCGCGAACTGGTGCACAAAAGTCGGTTGTTTTGTAGGCTCGGAGGAGTGCGTAAGCCTATTCCGGAGTGCGAGAATATGGGCGGAGTTTGGGTCGTGCCCCAGCAGTCGCTTGGGGACGTAGTTTGACGGATGAGGTTTATGCGTAAAACGAGAACTCATCAGCCGTTCAGCAGAGACCGCACAGTTATTGGGCGGCGGACATTAGTCCTGCTCGGATGCGCCGTACTCTCGCTCGCATTCGTTCCCTACCTCCACGGTCAAGTTTCCGAAGCCGGCAATTCGGAAGCAGGAAGTCAGGCTACCAACCCATTCCCACATTACAACGCAGCGACAGCTCTCCTTAATAAAGGAGAAGAAGACAACGCGGCAGCGGAGTTCCGAACCTTTCTGATCGAGGTTCTGCACGGACTTGCCAGCGGAGCCGCAGCGGCGGGCCACTTCGACAAAGCTGCTCCCTGGTTTGAAGAAGCGCTGAGCCTGGCGCCGAAAGATGTGAACCTGCGGATGGAGTATTCTCGCGCCTCGTTTCAAGTGACCAAGTTCCCACAGGCTCGGCAGTTGGCGGACGAAGCAGTACGGTTGGAGCCGGAAAATGCGCAGGCGCACCTCCTGCTGGGACAGGTGCTCTATCAACTGCGCGACACCGCCGGCGCGCGTAAGGAACTGGAAACCGCGTTTGCGAAGAGCCCGGATTTTCCCACCGGCTACTTGCTCGGGAAGGCCGACTTGCTGTTGCACGACGACAAAGCCGCTCGATCCTTGTTTGAGAACATGCTGCGCCTCTGGGGCGACACCGCAGTCAATCACATTTTCATTGGGCGCGCTTACAGCCAGTGCGGTTATCCCAAGGAAGCGGAAGACGAGTTCCGCAAAGTGTTCGCCCTCGACCCTCGCGCGCGCGGCGCGCACTATCAGCTTGGTCTCACATATCTTCGCGAAGACGAGGGTTCCGGATACGACCAAGCCGTGCCGGAATTTCGCGCCGAACTCAAGTTGAACCCCGACGACTTTCCCAGTCATTACATGCTGGGCTATATCGCGGTCAAGCAGAACAACTGGAAAGAAGCGGAAAAAGAGTTGCTGCGCGCCACGGCCATCAATTCGAACGATACGCAGGCGTTGTTGGCATTGGTGGAAACCTATACCGCGAGCAGCCGTCCAAAAGACGCCGAGACAGCACTGCGTCGCGTGCTCGCCCTGACTGGCAATCGAACGGACCAGGAAACCGCTCGTGCCCACTACTTGTTGGGGCGCCTTCTGGTGGCGCAGCCCGGACACGAGGACGAAGCCAAGCACGAACTCGCGGTCGCAGCGGAAATGCAGAAGCATTCCGGCACCGTGCTGACCGCCGACGCGCGCGCTGTCGGTGCGGGCAGCGTGTTACGGCGAGAGGCCTCCGCGGAAATGCAACCGGCGAAAAACAAGGCAACGCCCCAATCAGCGCAGGACGCGAACGCTGCTGGCCCGCTTCCTTCCACCGTCGCCGATGCCTATAACAATCTCGGTGCGATTGCCGGAAACAATCGCGATTTCTCTTCTGCGGCGAAATACTTTCGACGGGCGCGACAATGGAATGCCTCACTTCCCGGACTCGATCACAACCTCGGCATGGCCCTGTTCTACACTGCGCAGTATCGCGAAGCCGCGCCGTTGTTGCGCACGTACATCGAAAACAATCCCGCCGATGTTGGAGGGCGTGCAGCCTTAGCCTTCAGCCAGTTCAATAGCGAAGATTACCGCAGCGTAGTGGAGACCGTGCGGCCTATTCAAGAGGGCCTAAGCAACACTCCGAAGCTGGCGTTTGTGTATGCCGCCTCACTGGCGAGAACGGGAGCGGAGGCCGAAGGAATTGAGCGCCTGCAATCGCTAGAAGCGGCGAATCCATCCTCGGCTGAGATTCACCATGAACTGGCCCTGGCGTATCAGAAAGCAGGACGGGCCGAAGACTCGGCTCGCGAGATGAAGCTGTTTGAGGAAACGAAGAAGTAGGACGGTGGGAAGCAATGTTCAAAGGTGGGTCACTCTCCGCACTCAGTGACTCAGCGCCACTTTCCCTTGAATGCCACTGCCTTCGGCGATCGTGCAGATGAACTCGGTAGGTAGGTTATGCAGCACTTCTTTGCCTCCGCTAGGCCAACTTATTTCCACCGTCTCCATCACCGAACTCGCTCCCAGCCCAAAGTGCAGCCGCAGATCGTTTTGCGAAAGATAACTCGATCCGCTACGCACCTGCATGAACTGCGTCACTCCACCCGCAGTTACGGTCACCCGGGCGCCGATCGCAGCCTTGTTGCTCTTGCTACCAATCAACTTGAATAGCGCCGCATGATTGTCGGTCTGCGTGCGATTGATCAGCAAGGATGGCGTGCCGTTGTGGTTGAGGATCAAGACGTCCACCTTGCCATCGTTGTTAACATCGCCAAACGCCGCACCCCGCCTCACATAGAGAGCCCCAGCGTTCAGGCCGGAGAGATCCGACACATCTTCAAACGTGCGGTTGCGCCGGTTACGAAACAGCAAGAGTGGCTGCCGGAAGCTCACGTTTCCTTTGCCGGCATCCACCTGCGGATAAATATGGCCGTTGGTGACGAGGATGTCGAGCCAGCCATCGTTATCCATATCGAAGAAGGCCCCGCCCCATCCCACGTACCGCCGCGTAGGTTGCAGCAGGCCCGCACTCCCGGAGATTTGGTCAAAACCGTTCGCGCCACGATTCCGGTAGAGATCAACGCCTTCCTGGATGTAGTTGGTCACCAGAATGTCGAGTAACCCGTCGTGATCGAAATCGGCAATGTCCACACCCATGGATCCCTGCATCTGTCCGTCGCCGTTGACGGCGGTGCCGGTGAGCAATCCCACATCTTCGAATGTGCCGTCGTGCTTGTTGCGAAACAGGTAGTTTGGATTGACATCATTCGCCACATACAAGTCGAGCCAGCCGTCGTTGGCGAAATCCGCCCACACCGGTTGCATGCCGAAGAAGTGGTTTTCGTTGTCTACGCCGGCCTTTTTCGAAACGTCCTCAAAAGTGCCGTCGCCACGGTTGTGAAAAAGAAAGTCCGAGTCGCCCGGCAGGCCGGAAGGTCCGCAGTAGACGCGCATGCCCAGGTACGTGCAGGGAACACCATCGGCGTGCGTCACCGGGAGCGCATCCATATCCTGGTGAACGTAGCGCGCCACAAAGAGATCGACCTTACCGTCGCGGTCGTAGTCACCCCAAGCGGCGCCGGAACTGAATCCGCCTACGCGCAGGCCTGTTTTGTCCGTGACATCTTCAAACCTGCAATTTCCAAGATTGCGGTAGAGCACGTTTCCGCCGTAGCCAGTGACGTACAGATCCTGCCAGCCATCGTTATCGAAATCGACGACCGACACGCCCATGCCCCAGCCTTTTCGGCTGAGTCCAGCCGACTTCGTAATGTCCGAGAATTTCAGACCCTCGTCCTGGTGGTAGAGCGTCACCATCAGGTCGCCCCCGTTGCGATAGCGCTCTACCGTGGAGCCATTGACAGTCACAATGTCGAGCTTGCCGTCATTGTCGCAGTCAATGAAGCCAGCGCCACCGCTCATGGATTCGACGATGTAATACTCGTCTGGAGAGGAAATATTCGGCACAGTGAGGCCTGCCTTCAGGCCGATATCCTCGAAGCGGGGAACTGGGGGCGCCGCCGGAGGAGTCTGAGCGAGGCAAGTGGCACCCACTAAAAGAAGCGATAGAAGCCGCATGAAACCAGCAATGTTATCACGGCAAAATGGCGGCAGCCTTGCAGAACCATACGTTGGTGCTGTGCCCGAGACTGGGGAGTCTCCAAGCGCGTGGAGTCGGAATCGCTTGAGGTCGGCAGTGAGGCTCGCCCCTTGGATTCCGGCGAAATAGTGGCGTTCGAATTCTTCCAACTGTTGACGACTTCAAGCAAAAGGAGCGAGCGGCCATGAAAACGAAGCTGGTTGAATCGGCGGAAGTCTATAAAGGATTCAGGACGTGTCGCGGCAGGCGCCGCGTTGGCCGGAATGGTTCGGCCTCTGCCAGTCGTCGCGCAAATACCCCCTCCAGAGCTACTGAAGGATGACCGCCTCACATTTGTTACCACGACAGAATCGAATCCTTGGCAGAACGGTGCGGTCTTCAAACCTGCCTTCGCATGGACACGCTCAACCTGAATGTATATACGGCGCGTACTCTACCGGCGGGCCGCCCCATGGAGGGTTTCGGCGGTTGTTTCACCGAGCTGGGTTGGACGTCACTCAGCGCACTCGAGGAACAGGACCGGGGAAGACGTCCTGCACGAATTTTTCGATCCCGCCGCCGGAGCGCCGGTAGACGATGTACCCATAAGAACGATGCCACGGTCGCGCAGTATCTTGTCTGCAAATTTCTGCGGCTTGTCAATCGGGTCAGATTCGAGGTTTTTTGCTTGACAACTGTTTGACGGAAAAATCAGACTCCCGTCCTTGCCTGAAGAACTGACTTCGCTTCGAGTCCGTTCCTTTCTGCAGGCAACGCAGCGCATCTCCGAAGTCACTGCGCTCTCGCACTTCGGACAGAGGAAAGCTCCAACTGCAGCCGTGACGCAAACGTTCGCCCATGTCTTGCGGAAAGTGCACACCGGTTGATGCCCTGACCGTCCCTTCGTTGCATTGTTCGGAAAAAAACGGGATCGTTGGGCTGCTTCCCCTGAATGCATTCCGTGAGAAGCACGCGGATTGACTGTGTTCAAATTCAGTTGCCTTTGGCGGATTCTGGCGGCTAGACTTTGGCAAATGTCGCCTTGTATGCGATTCGCGGGAGTGAGGTGATCAGTAAAAGGATTCCTCGATACTAAACGTTTAGCATAATGTAAATATTAATCTTTTGCACGCCCAAAAGGATGAAGTTAGCTATTGACATATCGACTAGCGCCAGATTATAAGCCAATGTATAAGCGTTTAGAGTCAGACTCGAATTGGTGAAGGAAACGGAATGAAAATAGTGAAGGAGCGATTCTTGTTTGCGTCTGCGCCCGATAGCTGGGGTGTGCTGGATTATCCGGGACCCTCATGGGAGCAATCTTACGAGAAGATGCTCGACGAAATGGGAGTGGCGGGCTATTCGGGAACGGAACTCGGTCCCTATGGTTTTTTCCCCACTGACGCCGATGTTCTGAGGCCGCAGCTTGAAAAGCGGAAACTGTCTTTGCTCGGGTCGTTCGTACCTGTCAAGATGGGCGATCCCGACGCTAGCGTCGCAGTGATTGACCGAATCCGAAAGGTAGGAAAGCTACTTTCCGATCTGAAAGCCCCATTTCTGGTGCTGGCGGACGATCAATCGGTTGAGCGTAACGCTTTTTCCGGACGTGCCCACGATGGGGGCTGCCCCGTTTTGAGTGCCGACCAATGGAAGCACGTCGGCAAGATCGTGGCGGACGCCGAGAAAGTTGCGAACGAATTCGGGCTTGATCTGGTTTTCCATCCGCATGTTGCCACATATGTCGAGACGCCGGAGGAGTGCGAGAAGTTCTTTGACGCGACCTCCCACACCAACATTGGCTTGTGCCTGGATACTGGCCATTGTGTATATGGTCTTGGCGATTCCGTAAAAGAAGCTGAGAAATTCAAGAGCAAGCTGCGCTTCGTGCATATCAAGGATTGCGACGCGAAGGTTTTAGAAAAAGTCCGAGGGAACAATTGGACATTTGAAGACGCGATCGGGAAAAATGTGTTCACAGTCATAGGCCAAGGCAATATCGATTTCCCCGCATTCTTCCGTACACTCGTAAAGATCGGATATTCCGGATGGTCGGTCGCTGAGCAAGATGTGAAATTCGGCGACACAACGATCACGCCGGCGGAAAGTGTGGCGGCGAGTTTGAAATACTTGCGAGGTGTGGTGAACGGTCTCGGTAGCGCAGCATCCTGAACCGACGCGAGCAGGGTAACATTCGCGAAGTTGAGAGGCTTGGATGAGGAAGCTTGGAATTGGAGTGCTCGGCGTTGGTGAGATGGGGCTGCGTCACGCCGAGAATTTGCGCCGGCTAGTGCCCCATGCGCGACTCGTAGCGGTTGCTGATGTGGCTGCCGAGCGTGCCCGGAAAACCGCCACTGACCTTGAAATCGACAATTCCTACGGCAGCCTGGAAGCGATGCTGGAATGTAAGGGGCTCGACGCAGTTGTTATCGCTACGCCCGATAAGTTTCATGCAGCATCGGTAAAAACGGTGGCTGCTGCCGGCAAAGATATTCTGTGCGAGAAGCCGCTGGCACTCACTCTCGCCGATGCGCACGACTTGCTGGCCGCTGTGGCGAAGGCGGGCGTGCGACTCCAAGTCGGTTTCATGCGCCGATACGACCCGGGATACTCTTCTGCAATGAAGCGCATAGAGGCGGGGGAGATCGGTACGCCGGTTGTGTTCAAGTCGATCGGGCGAGACAAAGACGGGCCACCAATTTCGGCCTACCAGTCCAACGTCAATGGCATGTTGTTTTATGGCAACACGATTCACGATTTCGACTTGGCGCGTTGGCTGATGCAAGATGAAGTCACCGAGGCCCATGCATACACCACCGTGGCAATTCGGCCCGAGGTGGCGCAGTATGGCGACGTGGTGGCAAGCGTTGTGAACTTGAAATTTGGGAAAGGTGCGATCGGAAACATTGAATCGCATGCCCAGGCGGCTTACGGATACGACGTTCGAACCGAAATCGTGGGGTCCAAGGGTTCGATCATGGTTGGGAGTTTGAATAGAACGCCGGCCACCTTCATGTCGATCAACGGAAGAACTCAGGATATCGCCGATCATTTTCTAAGCAGTTTTGCCGATGCTTATGTGGCGGAAATGAGAGATTTCGTGGATTGCATGTTGCAGGAGCGTGAACCTCGCGTCACCGGTAAAGACGGGTTGAAGGCCCTGGCAATTGCGGTCGCGGCCGAGCAGTCACACATCAAGGGCGGGGCGGTGAAGGTAACGCACTAGAATCCTGCCGCGTCCTAGGTTGCGGGAATTGGGTGCCCGAATTTGTATGTGAGCAATACTGTGCGTCCAGCGGAGATAGAGAATTGGTTCCGGTCCCACTTTCTTCTTACAAGAGCCCGTTGCATGAGATGACGCAATCGACGCCCACTTGTTTGTGGAACGATTCCGCGTCAGCGCAGGAACTGGCCTATGCAATTGAGCATGGGGCGGTCGGCGCAACCTGCAACCCAGTGATTGTGGTAGGCGTGCTGAAGAAGGAAATGGCCAAATGGAGGCCGAGGATTGAAGCGCTTGGCAAAGAACGGACGAACGCCTGTGAGGAAGAAATTGCGTGGCACTTGGTTCGTGAGATGTCGATTCAGGCCGCCGCGATGCTGAAGCCGATCTTTGATGAACAGCGAGGTAAGAACGGTCGCTTGTCGATACAGACCGATCCGCGATTGTTTCGAAATAGCGACGCAATGATGAAGCAAGCGATCGAGTTCAGCCAACTTGCGCCGAACATGATCGTAAAGATTCCAGTGACGCATGCTGGAATTACCGCGATTGAAGAGGCGACGTATCATGGAGTCAGCATCAACGCGACCGTTTGCTTCACGGTTCCGCAATGTATCGCGGTGGCCGAAGCGGTGGAACGCGGGCTTCGGAGGCGCGAGCGCGACGGGAAAGATATTGAAACCATGGGACCGGTCTGCACCGTAATGGTGGGACGGTTGGATGACTGGCTCAAGGTTCAGATGGAAAAGAATGACGTCGCAATCGACCCAGGCTACCTGGAGTGGGCTGGGGTTGCGGTGTTCAAGAAAGCTTATCGACTCTTCCGGGATCGCGGGTATCGTCTCCGCTTGTTGTCTGCGGCTTTTCGAAATCATATGCACTGGAGCGAGTTTATTGGCGGCGATGTAGTTATTTCACCACCCCATTCCTGGCAACTTCGCTTCAATGCTAGCGACATTCGGGTGCATCCTCGCATTCACGAGCCGGTTTCAGGCGTCGTGCTAGAGAGTCTTACGAAAACTTTCCCAGATTTTTGTCGATCTTACGGCGAAACTGGCCTCTCCCCCGCGGAGTTCGATACTTTTGGACCAACTCGTCGCACGCTACGGCAATTCATCGCTGCATGTCATGATCTGGACGGGTTGGTGCGCGACGTGCTGGTTCCCAACCCCGACTAGCTCCGAAACCCATTGCTAAACGTTTTGAACATCAGGTCCAGTCCTGATATGTTGTTGTTGAGTTATGGCCTCTTCCAGAAAGAGCGACCCCAAGACCCCTCCGAAAGCAGCGAGTATCTCCGACGTTGCCCGCGAGTCCGGCGTTTCAATCTTCACCGTCTCGGCCGTAGTGAACAAAAAGAGTCATGTGGGCAAGAACCTCCGCGTGCGGGTGGAGAATGCAATCCGGAAGCTGAACTATCGCCCGAATCTGATCGCGCGCAGCCTGATCAAGCAGAAGACCCAGACGATCGGCATGATTGTGCCGGATATCGCCAATCCGTTTTTTCCGATGGTAGTTCGCGGTGCCGAAGATGCCGCCCTCAAGCAAGGCTACAACCTGCTCTTGTGCAATAGCGACGACAGTCCAGAGAAAGAAGAAAGCGCGGTTGAGTTGCTTCTTTCGAAACGCGTTGATGGCATCTTGCTCACGAAAGCTGCCGGGATGTTTCGGCCGGGGTTGCTGAAGATGATCAAGGAAGTCAATGTTCCATTTGTCCTCGTGATGCGGACGTACCCGCAACTGACCAAGGATGCTGTTATTAGCGATGATTATCAGGGCGCGTACGAAGCGGTGTGTCATCTCGCGAGGGCCGGCCGGCGCCGCATCGGATTGATTAGCGGACCTTTGAAGATCAGTAATGCCAAAGAGCGATGGCGTGGATTTCGCCATGCGCTGGAAGTCAACGGTCTGCCCTATGAACCTGACCTGGTCGTGGAAGGCGACTACCGAATTGAATCCGGATTTCGCGCAGGTCACTCCTTGCTGTCTCATCGACCGGATGGAATCTATGTCGCGAACCATCTGATGACGATCGGATTGCTCAAGGCTGTTGATGAGATGGGATTGAAGTGCCCGGAAGATTTCGGTTTGGTCAGCTTTGATGATTATCCGTGGCTCGGAGTGTTTCGGCCGCGACTCACGACAGTGGAACTACCCAAGCACCAGCTGGGCAGTGAAGCGACGGAGCTTCTGATTCAGAGGATATTGGGCGATCACGGCAAGCCGGTGCTCAAGAAGCTTCTGCCCGAACTGCGCATCCGGGAGTCATGTGGATTTGCTCAATTCGTTGCAAGCGGACACCATGCGAACGCAACGGGAGAGACAGCGGTCGGTGCCGCGCACGAAAAGTAGCCGCGCTGGGAGCTCCAAAGCCTCGCTCCGTCAAAAGAAGTAGCGCTCCTTCTTGCGTTCCTCTTCGTACTTTCTTCGTGCGGCGTTGACTTCATCGCGTTCTGAAATCTCTGCGATAGGAACATCCCACCAGGATTCGTATCCCGGCACCCTCTGGTCGTAGGAAGTTTCGATGACGACGACAGACGTGCGTGACTGCTTGCGGACTGAGGCCAACGCTGCTTTGAGTTCCTCACCAGTGCTCACACGAGCGGTCCATGCCCCTAAACTCGCCGCATTGCCTGCAAAGTCAACAGGAACTGCATCGCCCTCGTATTGTTCGTCACGACGGTAACGATACTCCGTGCCCATGCCCCAGTTGCCGCACCCGCGGCTGAGTCCGCCGATGCTGGAGAAGCCATGGTTGTCGAGCAAAACAATGTTGAGTTTGTACCCTTCCTGCAATGACGTGACGATCTCTTGCGCCATCATCAGGTAAGATCCGTCACCGATCAGGACGTACACTTCACGTTCCGGGTGAGCCATCTTGATCCCGAGCCCACCGGCGATTTCATAGCCCATACAGGAATTGCCATACTCCATGTGATACCCGCCGGGTTGTTTTGTACGCCACAGTTTATGAAGGTCTCCCGGTAGGCTCCCGGCAGCACAGACCATAATGTCCGAATTCTCGAGGAAGTTGTTAACAATGCCGATGACTTCGCCCTGGGTGATAGGAGGGTCTCTGCGCACGCCGTGGATGCGATCCACTTCCGTTTCCCAGCTTGCGCGGAAGGTCGCGATGAGGGCTTGGTAAGGCACTTCAATGTGGTAACTCCCAATCGCCCTTTGAAGTTCCTCTACTGTTATCTGTGCGTCGCCGGTAAGCGCGACTGCGGCGTGCTTGTAGGCGTCGAACTCGCAGACATTGATGTTGATAAACCGGACGGAAGGATTCTGAAAGGCAGTTTTCGATGCGGTAGTGAAATCACTGTACCGGGTGCCGATTCCAATCACTAGATCGGCTTCGCGGGCCAGGATGTTCGCACCGGGGGTTCCAGTCACACCGATGGCACCGAGATTCTGAGAGTGGTCAAAAGGCAATGTACCTTTCCCAGCTTGCGTTTCGCAAAAGGGGATACCGGTTGACTCAACGAATCGCGCGAGCGCGCTCGATGCTTCTGAGTACATGACGCCGCCACCGGCAACAATCAGGGGCCTCTTCGCCCGTCGGAGCCACTCTGCCGCGCGACTCAATATCTCATGGTCGCAGCGGTTGCGAGGAATGCACCAAACGCGGCGCTTGAAAAATTCGTCAGGGAAATCGAAAGCTTCGGCTTGGACGTCTTGCGGGAGGCAGATCGTGACCGCGCCGGTTTCCGCCGGAGAAGTCAGAACGCGCATCGCCTCAGGCAGGGAAGTCAGCAATTGCTCGGGACGCTGAATCCGATCCCAAAATCGCGAGACAGGTTTGAAACAGTCGTTGACCGAAATATCTTGAGAAAGAGGCGATTCGAGTTGCTGTAATACCGGCGCAACGTTGCGCCGTGCGAAAAGATCGCCTGGCAATAGCAGTACAGGCAATCGGTTGATCGTTGCCGTCGCGGCGCCCGTGATCATGTTGGTTGCGCCGGGGCCGATCGAACTGGTGCACACCAATGCTCTTGTGCGGAAACTTGCTTTTGCAAATGCCGTTGCCGCATGCACCATCGCTTGTTCATTGCGGAACAGGTAGTAGCGAAGGCTAGGATCCTGCTCGAGCGCCTGTCCAATGCCAGCGACGTTGCCGTGCCCGAAAATTCCCAGGAAACCCTCAAAGAAGCGGAACTGGCGGCCGTCTCGTTCGACGTATTGATTACTGAGGTAGGAAACAATGCCTTGCGCGGTCGTTAGGCGTCGTGTCATGAGGTTGGTACCTTCCTAAGCATACCGCCACGTTCTTGTTTGGGATCAATTGCTGAGATTGATTCTTGGCGGATAGAGGTGCTCCCTCACGTCAATACTGATTTCGCTTTGGATTTCAATGTACGGTCATTCACGTACAAGCGGCAAACGAGGGTCGGGAGCCTTCCACGTCGAGCGAATCCATGTATGTTGCGGATCTTCCGAGACTGCCAACGCGCGCGAGGATCCCGCAAGAAAATTCAGGTAATAGACGTCATATCCAGGGCCGGCAACCACAGTGTGAAATCCCCCGTGGACCAGCACTACGTCTCCGTCCCGCGTCTTTACCGTTTGCTCGCCGGATATCTCGCCAGCGTAAAGATGTTGGAATGCGAAGGCGTCGCGTTGGGTCATGCGGAAATAGTAAATCTCATCCAGATCGACTTCACCCGGCGGATTGTGCTCGTCGTGCTTGTGCGGCGGATAGCTGGACCAGTTTCCGCCCGGTGTGTACACCTCGATGACGACAAGTTTGTCCGCCGGAAACGCTGGTGGGAGGACATCCACAATCTGGCGAGACGAATTCTCGCCCCCTCGCAGGCTGGATACGCAATCATGAGGCTCAATCAATCTGGGCTCGAAGTGGGCTTCCGATGGCACCCGACATTCGGCAATCTCACAGACCGTTTCTGCAACGAACGAGGCTTCATGGTGAGCCGGAAGGTAGAGCGTGTACGGAAAACCATCAAAAACATGCTTACGGCGTCCAATGAGTCTCTTACCGTGACCCCAGTCGGCTACGCAGGTACCGCCTAACAGCACGAAGGCCGCTTCTTCGGTCTGCGTACGGGGTCGAAAAGAGTCACCGGGTTGCAGACGGCGGACAAAGAAGCTCATCCAATGCCAGGCCGCCTTTTGGCGGGGCAAATGGAGAAGTTCACCTGCTTGCTCTGCAGGTAATTCCAGGGAATGCACGAGAACGGTACTGTCGCCCAAATGGTCTCCCGTAGAGAAAGCGGGCCTGACTCATCCCCGCCACATTCTAAGCGTTGAGAGACTATTGCAAATCCGTCATGTCGTTGTCAATGTTTTCCGTGCTGGGGAGCTTCGATCATCGTAAATCCACGGGGCAGCGTTTATTTGCAGAAGGTCAAATGTTCCGAGTTGAACCCCATAAATGGTACGCTGAGGCACCCGTTGATCTCATGGTGAGTCTATGAAAGAACATAACGATGTCACAGTTGTAGGGGCAGATACAATTAGCGGGCTGACTTAAACTTTTGTCTTGACCTGACTCCTAAGGATTGATATAAAGCCGATCGTATAAACGTTTAGATTCCGAACGATCGGCAATTCGGGGCAACGGAACTCAGGAGGGGTGTGATGCGCTTGAATGATCAATACGGCGGCCACAGCACGATCACAAAGCGGGCAGAGGTCCTCGCGGGAAGGCGATGCATCGGGCTCACGGTTGTCCTGTTTGTGCTGACTTTCTTTCTCCTTAACACGCCGCTACACGCGAAAGTGGTGGCGGGCATTTCCGGCACTGTCACGGATGCGAGCGGAGCGGTGATTTCTGGCGCGACTATTCAAGCAAAGAATACGGAAACGGGAGTCGTTACCTCTCGGCAGACGAACACCGATGGCTTTTTTGCTTTCGTGGACTTGCAGCCCGGACACTATGACGTCGAAGTACAGCGAGATGGATTTCACACGTTTCGGCAAACCGACATACTCCTGGACGTGGATTCGGCGAAGGTTTTCAACATCAAGCTCAACGTGGGGCAGGTGAGCGAAAAAGTGGAAGTGTCAACCGACGCCGTACAGTTGGATACCGCCAGCACGCAGAACGGCGAGGTAATCAGCGCACAGACCATAACCGCGGTGCCGCTGGTTACTCGCAGCTATACGGACCTTTTGGCTCTGCAGCCTGGCGTCTCAGCTATCTCATCCGGCCTTGCAGGCGGGCAAGGCGGTACGTTCAGCGCAACAGGCTTTCAAATCTCAAATGTCTCGGGCGATCTGAATGCTGGAAACTTGTCGGTGAACGGCCAGCGCGAATCGTCGAACGGTTTTCTCCTCAACGGCACAACGGTTCAGGAATTTGCTTTTTCGGGTGCGGGTGTCATTCCCAACCTCGACTCGATTGCCGAGTTCCGCATCGTGACCAACAATTTCGACGCCGAATATGGCAACTATGCTGGCGGCCAGATCAACGTAATTACGAAGTCTGGAACGAATAAATTCCACGGCAGCGCCTTCGAGTTCGTACGCAACCGTTCTTTTGACGCCCGCAACTATTTTTCCTCCACAAAAGACGATCACAAGCAGAACGAATTCGGTGGCACGATCGGCGGCCCGATTCTTCACGACAAGCTGTTTTTCTTTGGCGACTATCAGGGGAACCGCGTAGTCATTGGGCAGAGTGGCGGAACGGGGTTGGTCGCCGTGCCGACCGCCGCCGAGCGCAACGGTGATTTTTCGGCTCTGACGGACTCTCTGACTGGCACGGTGCAGGGACCTCAGTGGGCGCAGGACTTGTCTAATACCCTCGGATATGCCGTCTCCGCCGACGAGCCATATTACTTCTCCGGATGCACGACCGCGACCTGTGTCTTCCCGGGAGCCCAGGTTCCGTCCACCGCTTTCACCACGCCCTCCAAGAATTTGCTACAGTTCGTTCCTCCGAGCAATGCCGGCGACGGCTTCTATTCACCGATTGCGCCGCCAATCCGTCTCAACGACAACAAGGCTAGTGGTCGTGTGGACTTCAATTCGCACTTGGGATTGCTCTCCGGCTATTATTTCTTCGATCAGTATCGCCAGAGCGTCCCAAACATCTTCCTTCCCGGTTTTGGCAGCGACTTTACTGGCCGTTCTCAGGTTGCGGATGTTGGACTGTCCAAGACCTTAGGCCCGTGGACGGTGAACGAATTGCGCTTCGGTCTCACACGACTCCGCTTCCTCATCCATGCCCCTACCGGAGGCACGAATGTCACGCCGGCGTCGCTAGGATTCGAGGAAGGCGCCGACACGCTGGGAATTTCTCCGTCTCTTCCTCAATACGCTCACGTTCCCAATATCCATCTGAACAACAACCTATCGTTCGGCGCATCCGGTGGGCCTCTCGGAATCACTGAGACGACATTTCAGGTCATGGATAATTTCACCAGAGTGATCCGGACTCACACGCTGACTTTCGGTGGACAGTTTCGATACAACCAGTTAACCGAATACAACGGTGGCTCGAACGGGGACTTTACGTTCGACGGTTCCGAAACCGGAGTTGATTTCGCTGACTTTCTGATTGGAGCGCCCAAAAACTATTCGCAAGGGCAAGGCTTTCCATCGTATGGACGTTCGCGATACATCGGGTTGTTTGGTCAAGACAGTTGGCGCGTTAGGCCGAACCTGACTCTCAACTACGGGCTTCGGTGGGATGTGAGCAGGCCATGGTCAGAAAAAAACGGCCAACTTGAAACCCTTGTGCCCGGACTGCAGTCTACGAGGTTCCCTGGCTCGCCCACAGGTTGGGTGTTTCCCGGAGACCCTGGCATTCCCAGCACTCTGGCTCCCACCCGCTATAACAATTTCGCTCCTCGACTTGGGCTGGCGTATTCGCCCTCGTCGGAGAACGGACTCATCAAATTGTTGACCGGTGGCCCGAACAAGACGAGTATCCGTGCAGGTTGGGGGATGTTTTATAGCACGTTCGAGGGTGCTACGAACTTCAATGAAATTGGCGATGCTCCTTTCGGCATCTTCTATGGAAGTCCAGTTCCCCCGCAATTTGTTACACCCTTCGTAGATCGTGGCACGGGAAATATTGAGGGCCAGCGCTTTCCCGTCGCGCTGCCGACGACAGATACGGTCATCAATTGGGCGAACTACTTGCCCATCGGTACGTCACCTGCTTTTTGGCACAGGAACGTTTTGCCCTACACCGAGGAGTACCAACTCTCCATCCAGCGGCAACTCGGATTGGCGACCTTGCTCACGGCTAGTTATGTGGGAACTCAGGGGCATCATCTGTTGTCATCACTGGAAGCCAACCCTGGCAGTCCTGCTCTCTGCCTCAGCGTTTCCAATCTGACCCAAGTCATGCCCGGCACTCCAACGTGCGGGCCCAACGGCGAAAACGGAGTGTATTTCCCTGTCGCTGGAGGCACGATCAACAGCACTCGCGGACCGTTCGGTCCAAGCTTCAGCAGTGATGGCTACTTCATCACCAGCGGAAAGTCCGCATACAACTCCCTTCAGCTGAGTGTGCGCCAACGTCTCAAGCGCTTGGAATTCCTGGCCGGTTATACCTACTCCAAGTCAATGGACAACGGGTCTGGATACGGCGAGCAGATCAACCTCCTGGATCCGAGGCAGAGATCGCTTTCGTCCTTCGACCTCAGGCACAACTTCGTCATTAGCTATGACTACCAGTTGCCCTTCGATCGCCTGGGTGGTCCCAGTCGGCTGGTGAAAGGTTGGCGATTGAGCGGCATCACAAGATTCTCAACCGGCATTCCCGTAACGTTGTTTGAAACTGACGATATGTCCCTTCTTGGTACCGGTGGCGCTGGCGCGATTTCGCTCTCGATTGATGTGCCAAATTACACGCCGGGCTCGCTGCACATCAGCGATCCTCGATCGGGCAACCCCTACTTCAATACCTCGTTATTCAGCGCTGAAACCCTCGGCACGCTCGGGAACTCCAGGCGCCGATTCTTCTCTGGACCGGGCTTAAACAATTGGGACATCGCTATTCTGAAGGACACTGCAATTACTGAAGGGATGAAACTGGAGTTCCGAACCGAGCTCTTTAACGCCTTCAACCATGCCCAGTTCCAACAACCTGATGGCAACATCAACGACGGATCGTTTGGTATGGTCCTAAAAGCGAACGACCCGAGGATCATGCAGCTTTCCCTCAAGCTGCTGTTCTAGGAAGTTTGCGAGCGCTATTGTCAGGTAATCTCAAGGGTCCGCTGGTGGAGGCGGACCCTTTCTTTACGCTACGATGCGGACTGCAAGCCTCCGGCGAGTTCAGATAGACGACGGGAGACCGAGACAGCATGAAGCAAACGAAAAGTCCGAATTCGAGACGAACGTTTATCAAGAATTCTGCCTTGGCCTTGGGAGCGTTGGGCGCAGGCGCCTCGGCTTCTCGGGTCGCGACCGCCGAAGTTACGAGTACCGCCAACGTCGCTTCCGACGCGGGCGTCACGCAACCGGTATCAGAAGTTGCCGTTTGGTTCACGAACAACAAACAGCGATTCGCCACGGGGCGTCCGCTTTTGTGGCGGCCGGCGACGACACCAGCTGCTTCCTTGAATGACTTGCCCTCAAAAGATGTAGTACGTCTGATCTCAGCGAACAAATTTCAGGACATTCTAGGTTTCGGCGGTTGTTTCTCCGATGCGGCCTGTTACGTGATTAACCAGTTGCAGAAGCCGCTTCGCGATCAGTTGCTTCACGAGATGTTTCATCCCTCGGAGATGGCTTTCAGCGTGAATCGCACGTGCGTCGGATCCGCTGATTCCGCAACGAAGGTTTACAGCTATGACGAAGGCGATCCCGACCCGGAGCTGACGCGTTTCTCCATTGACCATGATCGGGAATATATTCTGCCGCTCTTGCGTCAGGTGCGCGAGATCAACCCTGACGTGTTTTACTTCTCCTCACCCTGGAGCCCTCCGGGCTGGATGAAATGGAATAAATCAATGTTGGGCGGCTCCATGAGCCGTCAGTACCTTTCCTCGTATGCGCAATATTTTCTGAAGTTCTTGCAGGCATACGCCGCTGAAGGCGTGCCCATACAGGCCATCACAACGCAAAACGAGATTGATACGGATCAACACGGCCAAATGCCGGCATGCACATGGTCACAGGAAACTGAAACTGAATTCCTCACTGACCACTTGGGACCGCTTTTCGAGAAGACGAATACGCCCACCAAGATCTGGATTCTCGATCACAACTTCGTTTATTGGGGCCGCGTCATCTCGCAGCTCGATGATCCAGATGTTCGCCGCTATGTTCAGGCGGTTGCTTTCCATGGGTACACTGGCGAGCCGGGGATGATGAGCAAAGTCCACGCTGCGCACTCTGATGTGGAATTGCACTTTACCGAAGGCAGTACCGACTACAATGATCCGCATTATCAGGATGACTGGACCAAGTGGGCCACCACCTATACCGCAGTGCTGACAAACTGGTGCCGCTCCGCGGTTGCCTGGAATATGGCCACCGATGAACGAGGCAAGCCCAACATTGGACCGTATCCGTGCGGAGGGATTCTGATCGTCAATCCGCATACGCAGGAGATTATTCGGAGCGGTCAGTACTGGGCCCTAGCCCACTTCTCGCGGTCCATCCGCCGGGGTGCCCGTCGTTTTGAATCGCAGACGCTCGCAACTAGTCTGGGACATGTTGCCTTTGAGAATCCTGGAGGCCAAAAAGTACTCGTACTGACAAATAACGGTCCTGCGCGTACCGTCGAAGTGACTCATGGGCTGAGTTCAGCGACAGTCGCGCTGGAAGAAAATTCGATAGCAACCCTGGTGTGGAAATGAATATCGCCTTTATGAATACCCGCTCGAAACTTTCCCTGAGCAGCATCGCTGCATTGTTCGTCTTTTGTGTTGGTGTTTCCCATTTTGCGCTGGCGCAGGCCCCGACTGCTGCTGATCCGTATAAGGACGTAACCGACAAACTGCAATCGTTGACTCGAGTGCAGTTGACTGGTTGTCGATGGCACATCGACGTGGAGCATCCAGAAGATGTCACCTTGGATGACTCCGCGTGGAAGCCGATCAGTCTGGGGGCCGATTTCACAAGCGGCGTGCAGGACATTCGTTGCTGGTACACCG
>Ga0302322_100000356_pt1 | contig 34828 bp, 28 predicted proteins | sample Fen_T0_2_FD_203757 | JGI IMG/M metagenome (GOLD analysis project Ga0302322, IMG submission 203757) | Peat permafrost microbial communities from Stordalen Mire near Abisko, Sweden - Fen_T0_2 | ecosystem: Environmental > Terrestrial > Soil > Wetlands > Permafrost | place: Sweden: Abisko...
AGGCCGCAGGTGTTCGACGTGAAGACGCACACCGACGTCGACCTCGGCGAGGTCGTCCTCACGAAGTAGCCCTGGCGAGAGACTCGCGGAGGGCAGGGCGCGGCGGGCGGCCCGTTGGCTTGCACGTCGCGCCCCCGTGGCGCTTCAGGTGGTCGTGAGGGGAAGGGCCGGCCGGAGCCGGCGCTTCAGGAGAGGCGCGCGGCGAGCCCCGATGCGTCGAGGGCGCGCGCCATGAGGTCGCGTACACGCTGCACGTGCGCCTCGGCCGCCGCCGCCGCCCGAGGCAGGTCGCGGTCGCGAACGGCGACGACGATCTCCTCGTGCCCGGAGAACACCTCGTCCTCCGTACGGTCGAGGAGCTCCTCGTCCACCGGCAGGAAGAGGTCGGCGCGGACCGCGTTCATCGCCAGCGCCAGGCGCGGGCTGTGCGCCGCCGCGGCGATGCTCCGGTGGATGCTCGCGTCGGCTTGGAACAGCGACGCCCGGTGGCGGTTGTCGCGCTCCTCGGAGAGCGCCAGCTCCATGGCCTCGAGGTCGGCGGCCGTCCGGCGCTCGGCCGCCAGCTCGGCGAGTCGACGCTCGATGGTGACGCGAAACTCGAAGATGTCGTCGAGCTTGTCGCTGTGCTCTGTCATCCACTGGACCCAGCACTTCTGCAGTGTCTGGAGGTCGCTCACGCGCGATCCGCCGTACGCGCCGCGGGTGGTCACCAGGTAGCCGGTGCTCTCGAGCGACCGGAGCGCGATGCGAAGGGTGACGCGCGAGATGCCGAGCTCTGCGGCGAGCTCCGTGGCCGGTGGCAGCCGGTCGCCCGGCCCCAGCTCGCCCCAGAAGATGAGCGCGCGGACGTAGCGTTCCGCGCTCTCACTCGCCGTTCCGGGCGTGAGTGACATGTCGTCGAACCCGCAGTGATCCATGCCGTGCTTCCCCGTCCGATGTCGTGCCGACTATAGCAAGTCTTGACATGAAAAGCTTAATGGCTACCATCTATACAATTGAAGTGAGCAACCTGCGAAGGCGTTGATCTGGAGAGGAGCCGCGATGCAAGCCGAGGTCCATGACGCGCTCGCCGCGACGCGCGAGATCGTCGAGACGGCGCTCGCGGCCGGGCGTCCGGCGCTCGACGAAGCCGCCGCCAAGCAGGTCCTGGCCGCCTACGGCGTGCCGGTCCCGGCCGGCGGCCTCGTCCACTCGGCGCCCGACGCCGTCGACCTCGCCGGGTCCTTGGGCGTTCCGGTCGCCATGAAGGCGGTGGGCGCGCTCATCCAGCACAAGACCGAGGCCAAGCTCGTCATCCTCGACCTGCGCACGCCCGAAGAGGCGGCGGAGGCCTACGCGACGCTGGCCGAACGCGCCGGCGACGCCCTCGAGGCAGTGCTCGTGGAGGAGATGGTCGCCGGCAGCCGCGAACTCATGGTCGGCATGAAGCGCGACGCTGCCTTCGGCCCCGTCGTGGCGTTCGGCCTCGGCGGGACCATGACCGAGGTGTTCCGCGACATCGTCCTCGCCGTCTCCCCCGGCTCCGATGGCGATGTCGCAGAGCTCCCCGATCTGATCCGCGGCAAGGCGCTGCTGGGTGCGTTCCGCTGCCAGCCGGCCGTCGACCGCGCCGCGCTGGTCGCCATCATGGAGGCCGTCGCGCAGATTGCCGCCGACCATCCGCAGATCGCCGAGATCGACGTGAACCCGCTGCTCATCCGCGGCGCCGAGCCGGTGGCCGCCGACGCACTGATGGTCCTGTCGGCGGCCGCGCCCGCGGCCGCGCGGCAGCGGGACTTCGAGCCGGACCTCGACGCGGTGCTGGCGCCGAGGTCCATCGCCATCGTCGGCGCTTCCGGAGACGTCGTCCGCTGGGGCGGCTCCGCGCTGCAGAACATCATCGCCGGCGGGTACGAGGGGGCCATCTACCCTGTGAACCCCAAAGGCGGCGAGTTCTTCGGCCTCCCCGTGTCGACGAGCATCGAGGAAGTGCCCACGCCGCCGGACCTGGCGCTTCTCGCCGTCGGCGCAGCTCAGCTCGGCGAGGTCGTAGCCCAGTGCGGCCGCGCCGGCGTGCGCGCCGCGGTGGCCATCGCCGCCGGCTTCTCGGAGACCGGGTCCAAGGGCGAAGAGGCCGAGCGCGCGCTGGCACAGGCCGCAGCCGATGCCGGCGTCACGCTGATCGGTCCCAACTGTATGGGGATCATCGCCAACGCGACCCGTCTCCACGCGACCGGCTTCATCGCCCTGCACCCGCGCCCCGGCAAGCTCGCCATCGTGTCCCAGTCCGGCAACCTCGGCGTTCAGCTCTCCGCGCTCGCCGACCGCCGCGACTTGGGCGTGCGCTGCTTCATCGGCGTCGGCAACGAGGCGCAGGTGAGCGCCGTCGACGTCCTCGAGTACCTGGCGGCTGATAACGGTACCTCCTGCGTGCTGGCCTATCTCGAGGGCATCGACGACGGCCGCCATCTCTTCGACGTCGCTTGCGCGTCGAGCCTCGAGAAGCCCGTCGTGGTCCTGCGCGGCGGGCTCACCGACAGCGGCGGCAAGGCCGCCGCGTCGCACACCGGCGCGATGGCCGGCTCCGCGGCGGTGTACGAGGCCGCCGCCCGCCAGGCCGGCCTCGTCACGTGCACGTCCGTGCAGGAGGCGCTCGACCTCGCAGCGGCTCTCGCCAACCTCCCGCTGCCGAAGGGTCGCCGGGTGGCCGTCGTCACCAACGGCGGCGGCGCCGGCGTTCTCGCCGCCGACGAGATGGCCCGGCAAGGCCTGACGCTGGTCGATCCGTCCGCGGAGCTGCTCGCGGAGCTGGACGAGATCCTGCCGCCGTTCTGGAGCCGCCGGAACCCGTTCGACATGGTCGCCACCGCCGGCGGCGATGTCGGGCCGAGAGTCGTCGCCGCCGTCACGCGCTCCCCGGACGTCGACGCCGTCGTCGTCCTGTCGGTGCTCGGCGTTCCCAACACCGGCGACGAGGTCCGCGCCCAGTCGGCCACAGGCGACTACGACGACTTCAGCCCGTGGGAGAAGAGCTACCTCGACGGCGTGGCCGCGCTCATGGCCGAGACGGGCAAGCCCATCATCAACGTCCCCGATCTTCCGATCCGCCGCGCGCTCCACACCGGTGACCATCCGTACGCCCCGATCGTCCTCTCCACTCCGAGGGCGGCGGCGCTGGTGGTCGAGCGGATGGCCCGCTACGGCGCCTGGCGCACCAGGCATTCAGCCCAATCACGACCGAAGGACGACGCATGACACCTCCCGACGTGGCGGCCGCCGACGCCGGCGCCAAAGCCGACGCTCCGCAGCTCGAGATCCTGTCCGGCAACGAGGCGATCGCCCGTGGCGCCTGGGAGGCGGGCGTCCGCTTCGCCTCGGCCTATCCCGGCACGCCGAGCACCGAGATCATGGAGGCGCTCGCCAAGTACGATGACGTCTACGCCGAATGGGCGCCGAACGAGAAGGTCGCCGTCGAGGCGGCCACCGGCGCCGCGCTCGCCGGTGCCAGGGCGCTCTCGACGATGAAGCACGTGGGCCTCAACGTCGCCGCCGACCCGTTCTTCTCGTCGTCCATGATCCACATGGCCGGCGGCCTCGTGATCGTGTCCGCCGACGACCCGGCGATGCACAGCTCGCAGGACGAGCAGGACAACCGCAACTACGCCAAGTTCGCCAAGATGCCGATGATCGAGCCGGCGGACGCCGACGAGGCGCTGCGGTTTGTGAAGACCGCCTACGAGGTGAGCGAGCGCTTCGGTACGGCGGTGCTGTACCGGACGACCACCCGCACCTCGCACGCTCAGGGTGTGGCGCGGCTCGGCGAGCGAGTGACGCCGGCGGGGCCGCTCCTCCAGATCCAGCGTGACCCGTCGCAGCAGCTGATGATGCCGCACAACGCTATCCCGCGCCACGCCGCTGTGGAGCAGCGCCTTCTCGAGCTCGCGGAGTACGCGGAGACCACGGAGCTCAACAGGATCGAGATGGGCGACACCCGCGTCGGCATCGTCGCGTCGGGCGCGGCCTACTGCTCCGCCAAGGAGGCGTTCCCGCAGGCGAGCTTCCTGAAGGTGGGCATGAGCTGGCCGCTGCCCAAGCGGCTCATCGCCGGCTTTCGCGCCCAGGTCGACAAGCTGTACGTGGTGGAGGAGCTCGACCCGTTCCTCGAGGAGAACATCCGCCTCCAGGGCGTGCAGGTCGACGGCGGCAAGGACATCCTGCCGCTCTGCGGCGAGTTCAATCCGGGCCTCGTGGCGCGGCTGCTCTCCGAGGCCGGCGTCCCCGGCGTCGACGAGGGCCTGCTCGTCGACGTCCCCGACGCCGTCGCGGACCTACCCGACCGGCCGCCCACACTCTGCCCGGGCTGCTCGCACCGCGGCGTGTTCGTCGCTCTGCGCCGCCTGCGCGCCTTCGTGAGCGGCGACATCGGCTGCTACAGCCTCGCCGCCCTGCCGCCGTTCGAAGCCATGCACTGTAGCACCTGCATGGGTGCCGGCATCAGCATGGCCCACGGCATGTCCAAGGTCATGGACGAGAACGCCGACCGGAAGAACCGTCCGGTGGCGATCATCGGCGACAGCACGTTCTTCCACACCGGCATCAGCTCCCTCCTCGACGTCGCCTACAACAAGAGCAACGTCGTCACGATCATCCTGGACAACCGCACCACGGCCATGACCGGCGGCCAGGAGAACCCCGGCATGGGCAAGACGCTGCAGGGCCAGGACGCCCCGCTGGTGGACATCCCCGCGCTCGTGCGCGCTCTGGGCATCACGCGGGTGCGGGAGATCGATCCGTTCGACGTGGCGCAGTGCCAGGCGGTGCTCAAGGAGGAGATCGCCGCGGACGAGCCGTCGGTCGTCATCGCCACCTACCCGTGCGTGCTCCAATACCGCATCAACGGCGACGCCTACACCGTCGACGCTGACCTCTGCACCGGCTGCAAAGTCTGCCTGCGCGCCGGCTGCACCGCCCTCAGCCTGTGCAAGAACAAGGACGGCGAGCCGCGAGTCGAGATCGACCCGGTCTCCTGCACCGGCTGCGGTGTGTGCGCGCAACTCTGCCGGTACGAGGCGATCGTCGCTCCCGTGACCGACGACGGAAAGGACGCGTGATGACTGAGCGCCCCACCTTCAACATCCTCATCTCAGGCGTCGGCGGCCAGGGCGTCGTGCTCGCCAGCTACGTGCTCAGCCGCGTCGCCCTGGCCGAGGGCTACGACGTCAAGCAGAGCGAGGTCCACGGCATGGCCCAGCGTGGTGGCTGCGTGACCAGCCATCTGCGGTTCGGCGACCGGGTCTACTCGTCGCTGATCACTCCCGGGACCGTCGACGTGCTGCTCTCGTTCGAGTCGGTCGAGGCCATGCGCTACGTGCACTGGCTCAAGCCGGGCGGCCTGCTCGTCTACAACGCCGCCCGTGTGAATCCGAGCACAGTCTCCTCTGGCGCCTGCGAGTATCCGGAGGGCATCGAGGAGCGGATCGTGGCGGCCTGGCCCAACGTCCGCGCGGTCGACGCCAGTGCGCTCGCCGCCCAGGCCGGTACGGTCAAGGCGGCCAACGTCGTCATGCTCGGCGCCATGGCCAGCGCCTTGCCCTTCACCCCCGAGATGCTGGAGAGTGTGATCCGTCGTTCGGTCCCGCCCAAGACGCTGGACGTCAACCTCGAGGCCTTCCGTCTCGGCCGCGAGGTCGGCGCCGTCCCGGCCTGAGGCGCGGCGCTCCCGGGCAACCTTGGCGGACGACACGGAGAGGAAATGATCAGAAGCATCGTCGTGCACGACATACCGGCGGACGCCGTCGCCGCGATGGAGCGGTGGTACCACCGCGTCCACGCGCCGGAGATCGTCCGCCGCTACGGCCCGTGGCTGGCCCGGCACGAGAGCTTCGTGCCGGTGACGCCGCCCTCCGAGGCCGCGGCGTTCGGGTCGTTCAGCTGGCGCGTCACGGACGGCTGGTGGCGCGAGCTGCCGGAGCCGGGGCCGCGGGGCACGCTGTGCTTCACGCCGCCGCCGGTGTGGCCGCGGGTGGCCACGTGCTTCCTCCCGGCGCAGCCGACCGAAGACTTCCTCGGCTGGGACACGCTGCCGGAGGAGCGCGCGTGCTTCCGCTGGCATGTCCTGCAGCGCTATCCGCACGGCGTACCGATCAGCGAGGGCGAAGACTGGTTCCTGAAGACGCACGCGCCTGAGCTCTGCGCGCTTCCCGGGCTACGGCGCTTCTTCAGCTCCCGTGTGATCCAGGACCCGCTGCGCCTGCCCGGCGTGTGGGCGGACGGCAAGGAGCCGCCGGCCGACACGATCCTGCCCGTGTGGCACCGGGTCTCAGAACTCTGGTTCGAATCCCTCAGCGACTGGCGGGCGGCGGTCGTGGAGAGTGCCGAGGGCCTTACGCCTCCGGCGTGGGCGACCCGGCCGGGCTATCCCTTCGTGGAGCCCGGCCGCGACTTCGTCAGCTCGTTCTTGCTGGAGCGTCCGACCGACGAGTTCTTGCGCGACCTGAGGGGGTACCTGCCATGAGCACCGGCACGACGGATTCCGGCCCGGCCGGCGGGACCGGCACGCCCCGGCCGCGGGTCAGGCCTCACCACGTGGGCATCAGCGTCGCCGACCTCGAGGCGTCGATCGCCTGGTACCAGGAGTTCCTCGGCTTCTCACTCGAGGCCGTCGTGCCCGTGCCCGAGGACGAGGGACGGGTGGCGATGCTCCTGAACGACGCGGGGTTCCGCGTGGAGCTCTTCGAGCTCCCCGGCGCCGCCCCGCTGCCCGACGCGCGCCGGCACCCGGCGTCAGATCTGCGCACGCACGGCGTCAAGCACTGCGCCTACGCCGTCACCGGCATCGAGGCGTTCGCGGAGCGCCTCCACGCCGCCGGCGCCGACTTCGTCTGGGACCTGCGCGTCCACGAGGACGTCAAGGTGCTCTTTGTCCGCGACAACACCGGCAACCTCGTGGAGCTCGTGGAACCGCTCGAGCCCGCTGACGACGAAAGGACTACGCACCAATGAAGAGCACCACCTGGCAGGACGACCACCCCTGGACCCACATCGACTGGGAGCTGAACGACGTCACGCCGTACCAGCTCAACTGGTTCTGGTGCAACATGGAGAAGGGCGACTACCTCTGGCACCCCAACCAGCACAAGGGCTTCGAGTGGTGGATCAGCCTCGAGGAGGCCGGCGGCCCATTGGGCAGCGTGCACATCGCGCCGCAGACGTGGAACGACGGCGTCAAGATCCGCCCGTACATCAAGTTCCCGCGGCTCGAGGACGTCCCGGCCGAGTACAGGGACCTCATCAAATACGACCACGTCGTGTTCGCCGGGGCCATCAGCATCCTCGGCGACAACGTCAAGCCCGACGATCCGATCCTGGGCTACCGCCTGCACCAGTGGCAGAAGAGCGACAACGGCTGCGTGGGCATGTCGTCGGCCATCGAGGCCAAGGAGAACGCCGCCGACGACGGGCTCATCTGGGCCGCGCATGCCAACGAAGAGGTCGGCAACTGGGAAGTCTTCCTGCCGACCCTGGCGCGCCTCTACCGCGTGATCACCGACCCGGAGATCTGCCCCTACTACTCATTTAGAGTCAAGGGCAGCGGCCGGGACGCGAGGTACGCGGAACTGTAGCCGCGCAGCGGCCCGGACCGCCATCGATACTGCGCCGCCTCGGCACGCCGGAGGACATCGCCTGGTGCGCGGCCTATCTCGCCTCAGACGAATCCAGCTGGCTGACGGCGTCGGACCACAAGGCCGAGGCCGGCGCCACGTCTTGGTGACGGGTGACGCTTGCTGGGGAAAGGCCAGAGGTTTGGGGTCGCCGGCGGAAGAGCGGGGCTAGAGCGAGCGCTCGAACTACTTGCCAGAGAAAGCTTCCTTGCAATCTCATCCGAGTTCACTATAGTGGGCAACACGTGAACTAGATATGTAGAGTAACGCACTCTAGTTAAGGACTATTCTGCCGGGGGGCGGATGAGAGCACTGACCATCGGAGAGCTGGAAGCCGAGTCCGGCACTTCGCGCAGCACGATCTACTACTACGTGCGCGCCGGCCTCCTGCCGCCTGCCCAGAAGTCCAGTCCCACGCGAGCGCTGTACACGGACGACCACGTCGAGCTTCTCGACGAGATCCGTCGCCTCAAGCACCAGGGCCTCGACATCAGGGCCATCCGCGAGCAGCTCCAGTCCCGCGTGACCGCCGCGAGCCAGAACGGCGAGGACCTCGTCGCGCGGCAGGGCGAAGAGACGCGCCGCGCCATCCTCACTCTCGCCGGGCGCGAGTTCTCTCGCAACGGGTATCGCCAGACGCGCATCGCGGACATCATCGCCGAGCTCGGTATCACGCCGCAGGCCCTCTACGGCTTCTTCCCGACCAAGCGCGACCTCTTCGCGGCCAGCTACCGCGAGGGCCTCAACGCGTCCATGAGCGCCATCGAGCCGCGGCTCAAGGGCGAGGACGACCCCGCCGTACACGTCTTGTGGCGCATGGTCGGCGACTACAGTCTGCGGGCGCTCAACCCAGACCTCCTGTACCTGTCGCGCGAGGCGGCCTACGACGATCCGGAGACCACGCGTGAGCTGCGGGCAGCGCATGAGCACGTGCTCACCGGCCCGCAGCGGGACCTCGCGAGGCTGCGACGGGGTCCCGACGACCCGCCGATCGCCGACGAGCTGCTGAGCTACGCCTTGTACGGCGCGTTCCAGACGATGCGCCTGCGCGCCTCCTGGGACGATCGCTTCGCCCGCCGCGACGTCATGTGGACCAACGTACTCCTGAACCTGGCCGTCCTCGCTCTGTACGACGGGAGCGTCGACGTGGCGGCGCTGAAAGCCAAGTACACCGACCTGATCGACGAGCTCGCAGCTCTGGAGCCGCCGGAACGGTACGACCTCGAGACCCCATTGCCTCTTCGAGAGGGGAGCGAATGAACGCCATCCAGATAGACCGCGACCGCTGCAGCGGGTGCCAGACGTGTTACGACGCCTGCTTCGTCGACGTGTACCGCTGGGACGCCGAGGCGGACCAGCCGATCATCGCCTACCCCGAGGACTGCGTGGAGTGCAACAAGTGTGAGCTCGAGTGCCCCGAGGAGTGCATCAGGGTCGTGCCCGATTTTCCCGGAATCTACTGGCCGGAGGTGGTGTGACGTGGCGACCCTGGACTCGCTCGGCACCGTGCTCACCGCCGACCTGCTGATCGTCGGCGGCGGCATCGCCGGCCTCGCGTGCGCCATCAGCGCGAAGGAGACCGACCCCGATGTCGATGTCCTCGTCCTCGACAAGGTGGTCGCGGGTTGGGGCGGCAAGGCCAACAAGGGCGGCGGCAACATCGTGTTCATGGATCCCGCCGACGGCATCGACAACTTCGTGGACTTCCACGTGCACAACGTCGGCGAGTTCCTCGAGGACCAGGAGCTCCTGCGCGACTTCGGCAACGAGTCGCGAGGCAACCTCGAGCGCCTCGAGAGCTGGGGCGTGCACATCTACCGCGACGACGCCGGCGAGCCGAAGTACGTGCGCTGGCTGCCCGAGCAGCCGTGGCGCCTGGCGGTGCTCGACCAGGATCTCACGCTCAACATGGCCAAGCACGCGCGCAAGCTGGGCGTGCGCTTCATGGACCGCGTCGAGATCATCGACCTGCTCAAGGACGGCGAGCGTGTGTGCGGCGCGATCGGCTTCGGCATGGTCGACGGCGCGTGCGTGGTCGTCCAGGCGGGTGCGGTGGTCCTTGCGAACGGCAACCAGTGCTACAAGCTCATGCCTCGCTGGTCGAGCGCCGGCGGCGAGGGTATCGCCGCCGCCTGGCGTGCCGGAGCGGCGATGCGCGGTGCGGAGTTCGGCAACTTCATCAACTGGGTGTTCGCGGACACCAAGGAAGTCTGCCAGGGCGCCGAGGACGTGCTCTACAACACCAAGGGCGAGAACATCTCCAAGCGCGTGCGCCCGACGCTCGAGTCGGACGTCGCCTCGAAGGAAGTCGTCGAGTGGTGGAACGAGGTGAAGGCCGGCAACGGCCCGATCTGCGCCAACATGGCCGAGAACTACGTGAACAACGAGATCGTCCCGGCCTTCCACGAGGACAAGCTCGCCGTGCGGCCGGTCTCGATGAAGTTCTGGGGCCTCACGATCGGCAAGGCGATGGCCGCGTCCACGGTCCACGGACCGATGCAGCCCGTGATGCCAGGTCTGAACGCCGAGCTCTCGCCGATCAAGGTCGACCACCAGATGGCAACCACTGTGCCCGGGCTGTTCGCCATCGGCGACGCCTGTTACGCAGGGGCTTGCCTCGCCGGCGCTGTGCCGGCTCCCCCCGGCCGCATGCGCGGCTCGGGCCTCGGTTTCGCCACCTTCTCTGGCGTTCGCTGCGCGCCGGCGGCGGTGGCCGCGGCCCGAGCCGCCGCCGGCCAGCCCGACGCCGCGCAGGCGGAGGCGCTCAAGGCGCGGATCTTCGCGCCGCTCGGCCGCACCGGCATGGCGGCGCCCGACATGGTCCGCGCCGTCCAGGACGTCATGGCGCCGGTCGGCTACGCGCTCTACAAGAGCGCCGACCGCATGGAAGAAGCGCTGGACAAGGTGCTCGCACTCAAGGCGCAGGTACCGACGCTGGCGGCCGGCGACCCGCACTATCTGGCCGCCTGCCACGTCGCCGAGTCCATGGTGCTCGGCGCCGAGATGTTCTACCGCGCCTCGCTGGTGCGCGAGGAGTCCCGCGGCTGGCATCTGCGCGAGGACTTCCCCCAGCGGGACGACGCGAAGTTCCTCAAGTGGATCGAGCTGCGCGACGCGGACGGCGAGATGGCCGTGTCGCTCCATGACGTGCCTGTGGACACCTACTCGCTGCGGCCGTGACGGCCGCGGTGACGCTCCGGCCGGCGGCCGGGAGAAAGGGGACATCCAGTGACTGAGTGGCTACAGCTGCTGGTGTCGGGGATCACGCTGGGAGCCATCTTCTCCCTCGTCGCACTCGGGTTCGTGACGATCTACCGCACCTCCAAGGTCGTCAACATGGCGCAGGGCTCGTTCGTGATGTTGGGGACGTTGTTCGCGTACTCCTTGCTGAACGAACTCGGCTGGCCGTTCTGGCTCTCGGGCATCGTCGCCGTTCTCGGCGTCATCCTCATCGGCGTCCTCATGTTCCAGGTCATCCTCAAGCCGATGCTCAAGGCTCCGCCGGCGGCGATGATCCTGCTGACCATCGCCATCAGCCTGCTCATCGAGAACCTCGCTCTGCTCAAGTGGGGCGGGTACGGGCTTGCGGTCCCGCCATTCACCGGCGAGAAGTCCCTGTGGCTGGGCGGTGTCGCGATCCCTCCCCAGACGCTGTGGGTGGTGGGTATCACCGCGGCGGTGCTGCTGGCGCTCTACCTGCTCAACAACAAGACGCTCCTGGGCAAGCAGATGACGGCCACGGCCACGCGGCCTGCCGCCGCCAGCCTGTGCGGCATCTCGACGACGCTGATGATCATCGTGGCGTTTGCCATCAGCGCCGGCATCGGCGCGATCGGCGGCGTGAGCGTCGGCTCGGTGATCCCGATCGCGTTCACCACCGGCGGCCTCATCGGCCTCAACGGCTTCGTGGCCGCCATCCTCGGCGGCTGGGGCTCCAGCACCGGCGCCGTCGTCGGCGGCTTCACCCTCGGCATCCTCGAGTCACTCTTCACAGGCATCGTGCCCGCCGGCTACAAGGACGCGCTCGCGTTCGTCCTGCTGATCGTCGTCGTGTACTTCCGCCCGGCCGGCCTGTTGGGCACGCCCTCCGTCGAGGGTGAGGAGTGATGGCGACCAACGCCGCCGCTCCCAAGCCCGCCGCTTCCACGCCGCCCGCCCGTTCCGGGCTCGGGAAGATGCTGAGAAGCAAGAGCTTCCTCTTCAAGCTCGCGTTCGTCGCCGTGCTGCTTCTCTGGCCGCTCGTGCTGCGGAACACCTACGACATGAGCGTCATGACCACGGCGGGGTTCTTCGCGATGATCGTCGTCGCGGTCAGCCTGATCCTCGGCCAGGCCGGGCAGCTCTCGCTGGGTCACTCGGCCTTCTACGGCATCGGCGCCTACGTGGCCGCGATCCTGGCGACCACCTACCACTGGAACACCATGCTCGCCCTGCTCGCCGGCGCGCTCGCCGCGGGCCTCGTGGCGGTCATCATCGGGCGCCCGGTGCTCAAGCTCAAGTACTTCTACCTCGCGCTTGCCACGCTGGGCCTGGGCCAGATATTCGTCATCGTCGTCACGCAGCTGAACATCACCGGCGGCGCCAACGGCTTCGGGCCCATCCCCTCCCTGAACCTCTTCGGGTTCGACGTCAGTACCTACATGCGTCAGTACTATGTGGTCTGGATCTTCGTGATCCTGATCCTGCTGTTCACCGACCGCGCCCTCAAGTTCAGGTTTGGCCGTTCCCTGCGTTCCCTGGCCACCAGTGAGATCGCTGCCTCAACCTTGGGCGTACGCACCGCCAACTGGAAGCTCGTCGCCTTCGTCGTCGGCGCCATCTACTGCGGCCTCGCCGGCGGGCTGTTCGCCTTTGTGAGCGTCGCCATCATGCCGGGCTCCTTTGCCTTCGCCGCAGCGGTGCTCCCGGTGATCATGATGCTCATCGGCGGTGACCAGTCGATCTGGGGCGGGACCATCGGAGCGATCCTCCTCACCTGGGTCGTCAACGGCTTCCCGCAGCTGCAGCAGTACAGCGGCGTCGTCTACTCCGTCATCATGATCCTGCTGCTCATCTTCCTGCCCATGGGCATCATGGGCGGCCTCTCCCCGGTCCAGCGGGCCAAGGTGCGGCGTCTCTTGCACATGAAGCCCAAGGATCAGCCCGCCGAATGGGACGCCCTCGCCGGCGAGACCGGCGAGGCCGAGGTAGAAGGCGACGAGCCCCTCCCCGCGATCTCCGAGGCTACGGCCAAGGCGGAGGCTGCCGCTGCCGCCGAGGCGACGGCGGCCGACGTGCCGACCGGTCCGACGCTGCTCCGCGTGGAGGGCGTGACCGTCCAGTTCGGCGGCCTCAAGGCCGTGAACGACGTGACCATGGAAGTCCACGAGGGCGAGATCACGGCGCTCATCGGGCCCAACGGCGCCGGCAAGACGACGCTCTTCAACGTCGTCAGCCGCCTCCAGTCCGTCACGACCGGCCGGGTGTTCTTCGAGGGCAAGGACATCACCAACCTGAACCCGGCCGAGGCGGCGAGGGCGGGCATGGCGCGTACCTTCCAGAACCTGCGCATCTTCGCCAACATGAGCGTCCTCGAGAACGTGCTCGTAGGGTGCCACGTGCACGAGCACTCCGGCATGCTCTCGGACGGCCTCGGCTTCCCCGGGCAGCGTGCTGAGGAGAGGTCCTCGCGCGAGCGCGCGATGAAGACGCTCGAGCTGCTCGGGCTGGAGCAGTACGCGTACCGGCCCGCCGCCAGCTTGCCCTACGGCATCCAGCGGCTGGTGGAGATCGCGCGCGCCGTCGCGTCGGAGCCCAAGCTGCTCATGCTCGACGAGCCGGCGGCGGGCATGAACGCCTCGGAGCGCACCTATCTCGTCAACCGCATCGCCCGCATCCGCGACGCCGGCATCACCGTCCTCCTCGTCGAGCACGACATCGGCCTCGTCATGGGCATCTCGGACGCGGTCAACTGCCTCGACTACGGCAAGCTCATCGCCTGCGGTACCGCCAAGGTCGTGCAGGCGGATCCCGCGGTCATCGCGGCGTACCTCGGGGACGGCAAGTCGACTGTCGCCCGGACCGCGGTGGAGGTCAGCCCGGGCGCGGTCGCCGACAACCTGCTCGTCGTGGAAGATGTCGTCACGTCCTACGGCACCATCGAGGCGCTGCACGGGGTCTCGCTCGTGGTCCCCAAGGGCCAGATCGTCGCCGTGCTCGGCGCCAACGGCGCCGGCAAGACGACGTTGCTCGAGACCATCTCCGGCCTCCTGCGCCCGAACAAGGGACACATCCACTATCAGGGCGCCGATATCACAAAGCTGGCGCCGCACAGGATCGCACGGCGCGGCCTCGGCCACGTCCCCGAGGGCCGGCAGCTCTTCCCGACCCTCAGCGTGGAGGACAACCTGGTCATGGGGTCGAGGGCCCGTGCGGATAAGGCCGGGCTGGCCGACGACATCGCCTTCGTCTACGAGGTCTTCCCGGTGCTGAGCGAACGTCGCAAGCAGCTCGCGGGCACGCTCTCGGGTGGCGAGCAGCAGATGCTGGCGATCGGGCGCGCGCTCACGGGCAGGCCCTCCCTGCTGCTTTTGGACGAGCCGTCGATGGGCCTCGCCCCGCTCACGGTGGACCGCATCTTCGAGGGGCTCGTCAAGCTCAATGAACAAGGCCTGACCATGCTCATGGTCGAGCAGAACGCAGAAATGGCACTATCGATCGCCGATCAGGCGGTCGTCCTGCAGACCGGCAACGTCGTCCTCGCGGAGAGAGCCACTGATCTTCGTGCCGACGACCGGGTGCGTGAGTCCTATCTCGGCAGGGGGCCGGGAACGTGAGACTCGCGGCAGACCACAAGGGGACACCAGACAAGGGAGGACAAGGAATGAGTTGGGACAGGAAGCGCGTCGTATTCGCGCTCATGCTCGTCGTGGCGGTCGTGGCGCTCGCCGTGGCCATCGCGGCGTGCGGCGGCAGCTCGAGCTCCTCGAGCACGTCGTCCGCGGCCGCACAGACCGGCCCCGTCAAGTGGGGCGAGATGAACTCGCTCACTGGCGTCTCGGCGGCCCCGGCGAAGACGCTCCAGAACGGGTACGACGAAGAGGTCGCCTACATCAACGGTAACGGCGGCATCAACGGCAGCCAGATCGACTCGATCAGCCTCGACGACAAGTCTGACATGAGCGCGTCCGTCGCCGGTGTCACGCAGCTGATCAACCAGGACAAGGTGTCCGCCATCATCGGGCCGTTCCCGCAGATGGTCGCCACCGCCGCCCGCTCCATCTCCGAGAAGGCCGGCACGCCGCACATGCTGTACGCGCCGCCGACCCTCAAGGACCTCGCCACCACCACGTACAAGTGGTCGTTCCTGTGCACCACGGGCCCTGACGGCCTGGCCGATGCGCTTCTCGTGGCCGCCAAGGCCGCGGGCTACAAGAACGTCGTCGCCATCGGTGACGTCATCCCGATCCACCAGGAGACCCTGGTTCTTCTCCAGAAGTACTACACGGACGCCGGGATCCAGAAGCTCACCGTGCTGCCCGACAAGTGGGACCTCGCCACGACCGACGTCTCGTCGATCGTCGCCAAGATCGCCGCGGCGGACAAGGCCAACCACCCGGACGCGCTCTTCATCCTGAGCAACCCGATCCACGTGCCGGCCATCCAGAAGGGTCTCAAGGCACTCAACATCACGACCCCGGTCATCGGCTCTCCGGCCGGTACGTCCCCGGCGATCTTCCTGCAAGGGCCGCAGGCTGTGGAAGGCTACATGGCGCTTGGCGCCGGCATCACGAACCCTGCCGAGCTTCCCGCCGACTACCCCGGCAAGACCGACATGCTGGCATTCGTCGATCGCTACACGGCCAAGTTCAAGCAGCCGCCGGACTTCTACGCCGGTTTTGCGTATGACGCCGTCCACCTCATGGCCAACGCGCAGATCGCGGCCAAGGACGCCAACAACAAGGAAGCCGTGCGCACCGCTCTCCAGAACACCAAGGACTGGGCCGGCTGCCAAGGTGTCTTCACGTACTCCGCCACCGACCACGTGGGTGTCCACGGCGGCCTGTGCCTGTGGAAGGTCGTGAAGGGCCAGTTCAAGCTGGTCGAGCCGCTGAACCCGAACGGGCTGGTCATCATCCCGCCGCAGGGTCAGTGATCTGACCGACTGAGTCAGCGGTCCCCGGCCGCGGCGGCGAAGCTGCCCCGCGGCCGGGGACCTACCCCCACCCTGCTGCAGCCCGCGGACGGTGGCCCGCGGGGGCGCCCAAGAAGAGTAGACGAGTAATGACAGCCGGCGAGGAGCCGGACTCCCCCTGCACGACGGCGACACTCGCCTCGCGGACCTCCGCGGGCCCTGCGTCATGCGGCCGTGTGCAGCACGCATGATGGAGGACGCAAGATGAGTGGTCGACTCGCCGGCAAGGTGGCCGTCGTCACGGGCAGCGGCAACGGCATCGGCCAGGGCTGCGCACTCATGTTCGCGCGCGAGGGTGCGACGGTCGTCGGGGCCGACCTCGACGTCGCCGGCTCGGAGGAGACCGTCGCGCTGGCCGCCGCCGAGGGCCTCATCATGGACAGCGTGCACCCGTGCGATCTCACCGACCCCGCGCAGGTGGAGGCGCTGATGTCGCGGACCGTGGAGCGTCACGGCGGTCTGCACATCCTTCTCAACGCGGCCGCGTGGATCGCCTTCGAGTTCATCGAGGACATGGACTACGAAGCTCACTGGAAGAGGACGATCGTCGGCGAGCTGGACATCGTCTTCCTTGCCTGCAAAGCCGCCTGGCCGCACCTGAAGGCGAGCGGCGGCGGCTCAATCATCAACTTCTCCTCCGCCAACGCGTACGAGGCCCTCCAGGCGTCCGGTGCGCTGGCCCACTGCGCCACGAAGGGCGGCGTGCTCGCCATGACCAGGCAGTTGGCGATGGAGGGCGGTCCACACAACATCCGCGCCAACACCATCTGCCCGGCCCTCATCGTGACGTCGGCGACCAAGCCGCGGCTGGACAACGAGCCGGGCTTCAGAGAGATCGTGACCGCCAAGATGATGCTGCCGCGCCTCGGCACGCCCGAGGACATCGCCTACTGCGCGACCTTCCTCGCGTCCGACGAGTCCAGCTGGGTGACGGCGTCCGACTACAAGGTCGACGGCGGCGCGACCTCCTGGTGACGCCGCCCGGCAACGCACGACAGCGTCTGGAGTGACCGTGACTGAACTGAAGAGCGAGCTTCTCTGGCGGGCCCACATCGACGTCGAAGGGTTCTACGAGGTGGGCCACACATTCCGCGGCCATCGCAATATCGTCCGCGTCAAAGGCGGCTGGTTCGAGGGGCCCAAGATCAAGGGCACGATCCTGCCCGGCACCGGCGACTGGTTCTTGACGCGCCCCGACGGCGTCGGTGAGGGCGACGTCCGAGACACCTACCAGACCGACGACGGCGCGATCATCTTTGTCAGCTACCGCGGCATCCTGGACATCGGCCCGGACGTCTGGGCGCGGATCGGCGCGGGCGAGGATGTGCCGGCGTCTGAGTACTACCTGCGCGGCCAGCCGATGTTCGAGACCGGCTCCGAGAAGTACGATTGGCTCAACAAGATCATCAGCGTCTCCATCGGCAAGCAGGAGGCCCTGGGCGTGACCTACGACGTGTTCCGGATCCTGTAGGGCCGGTGAAGGGAGGAATCCGATGCTGAAGTTCATGCTGGCCAGCCGGAGCAAGCCGGAGCACACGAAGGAGCGCTACTACTTCGAGTGGGGCATCATCCACGTCGCCCTGATGCTGGGCACGCCGACGGTGATGTCGACCTTCCGCCGGTACGCCCAGCACTTCGTGCCCGACGGGCTCGAGGGCGACAAGCTGCTCTTTCCGTTCTCGACGATGGCCTGGGAAAACATGGCCGACCACTGGCTGGAGACGTGGGCCGATCTCGTGCTCCCGTTCAAAGCCGACGACTACCCCAGCCGCATGCAGCCGCACAACTTCGGCGACAGCAACTTCGACCTGCAGTTGATGACCGGTGAGGAGCTGTACGCGCAAGACGGCTACTACGATGGCGGCATCAAGCTGGTGCAGTTTCTGCATCGCCGGCCTGACGTGAGCTTGGACGAGTTCAAGGCGAAGTACCGCGCGCACGGCGACGTGCTCGTCGAGAGCGGGTGTGGTCTGCTGCGCAAGTACGTGCAGAACACCGAGTCGCAGGGCGACCCGGCCTACTTCAAGGGCACGCTGTTCGAGCGCGGCGGGGTGAACACGTACTCGGGCGTCGAGGAGCTGTGGTTCGACGACGTGGACGCCGTGTACGAGTTCTGCAGTGACCCCCAACGACGGGCCACGTTGCTCGAGAGCTACGCGGGGCTCGTCGACGACGGCGCCTATTCGATGGTGACCACTGAGCGTGTCGTGTTCGACTTCGTCACGCCGGGCCACATCAGCCCGCAGCCGGCCGTCCTCAAGGAAGGCACGCTTGAAGCGATCGTCGACGCGCAGGGCTACACGGGCTGGTGGGTCCCCGGCTGGGACAAGCGGGCGCACACGACTCCCGTCACGTGAACCCGGACTCCCGCGGCCCGGACCCCGCGTCCAGGCAGGGGCCGCAGGAGGCGCACCTCTCCGGGCGGACGGCCGACGCGTTCGCGGCCGTGCTCCTGGCGTTCGTGGCGCTGCAGACGGTCGGGATCGTGATGATGCCCGTCGTGGTCCCGTTTCTGCAGGACCGCTTCACGCTGAGCGACGCGCAGGTCGGCCTGCTGACCTCCGCGTTCGCGCTGGCCGTGGCGCTCGTCGCCATCCCGATGGGCCTTGCCTCGTCGCGGTGGGGAGGCAAGACGCTGTACGCCGCCGCGGCCCTCTTTCTCGCCGGCAGCTTGCTGCTCATCATCGCGGACACGTACCAGTGGATGCTCGCGGCCCGGTTCGTCCAGGGCCTGGGCGCCGGCGCCGGGATCCCCGTCGGCACGGCGCTGATCTCGCGGTTCGTGATGCCCGCCCGGCGTCACCGGGCGTTCGGGCTGCTCGGGGCCGGCACGGGGGTGGGAACCGTCCTCACGCTGTTGATCCTGCCCAGTGTGGCCAAGGCCGGTGGCTTTCGCGCCGTCTGCGTGGCGGCGGCGCTCGTCGGGGCCGGACTCCTCTTTGCCGTGGCTTCGCAGCGCGCTCTCCGCTCTCGTCCGGCGCACGTGGAGGCTCCGGAAGTGCGCGCGCAAGTGCGCGCGCTGGGGCATGCGGTGAAGAGCGGCACCGTCCTCCTCGTCGCCCTCATGAACTTCACCGTGGTCGGTGTGGTCGTCGGCATCCTCACCTGGACCCCCCAGTTCCTTCACGACCAGTACGGGACGACTCTCGCCGCCGCCGCGTATCTCTCCGCGGCGCTCGGCGTAGCACAGATCGTCGGGAACCCCCTCGGAGCGATGGCCATGGGCCGGTGGGGCAAGTCCGCCATCCTGATCGTGGGGCTCTCGCTGACGGTGGTGGTGATGCTGCTGGTCCCCGCCGGATTCGGCATCGTCCTCACGTTCGCCGCCGTGCTCGTCGCGGTGGTGCTGACCGGCGCGGTGCTCCCGCCGAGCCTCGCCATGGTGGCGGACGTCGCCCACGGCAACGAGGCCATGGGGGCGACCACGGGCCTCATCGGCCTGTTCAACCTCATCGGGTCGATGCTCGCGCCGTGGGCGTTCGGCGCCCTGCTGGACGCGCTGGGCACGGCCCCGGGCGACAGTGGGTACACCGCGGGGTTCGCGATGCTCGCATGCTTCGCTCTGGCGGGCGTGGCGGGCACCGTCGGCTACGTCTTTCTGCGCCGCCGCGGCGTGCCGGCCTAGCCATCGCGGGCCATCGCCCGACCGTCCCCAAGGATCGTCGCTGCCACTAGAATGCCTGTCATCCCGGCGTTGCCGGGCGAGCCCGGCGAGACCACGAGTCGGAGGCCGTGACGTGAGCGAATGGACCCTGGTCGGGACGACGGCGCTGGTCGTCGTCCACATGCAGAACGCCATCTGCAAGAATCCCAGTCCTCTGGACTTCATGGGACACCAGCGCGCCACGGCGGAGGACGGCATCATCTCGCACATCGCGGACCTGATCGCGGCCTTCCGGAGCGAGGATCTGCCGGTGCTCTACGTCGTCGCGGTCCATCCGGACGAGCCCGAGATCCCCGCGTACGGTGCATTCTGGCAGGGCCTCCCGGGGTTGCAGGTCAACCAGCTGGGCAGCCGGGATGTGCAGGTCGTCGACGAGCTCGCTCCGCAGGATGGGGAGTCGGTGGTCTGCAACTGGCCGTTCGACATCTTCCGGTGTACCGACGTGGAGCAATGGCTGCGCGACCGCGACGTCGAGACCGTCGTCCTCGTCGGTGTGGCGACCGGCATGGCCATCAACATCGCCGCCTATCAGCTGGCCGACAGGTTCTTCAACCTCATCGTGCCGTCGGACTGCGTCACCGACGGGAACCGCCGGCTGCACGAAGCGATCATGACCGGGATCATGCCGGTGATCGGTCTGGTGACGACCGCGGACGACGTGATCGCGCACCTCTGACCGTGGGCGCCGGCTTCAGCTCTCGCTGACAGGCGCTCGGCGCGGCTCAGATCGACTCGTCCACCTGGTCCGGCCTCGGCCGGGCGGCGCGCCTGCGCAGCAGTGCGTGCGCGCCCACCAGCACGAGGCCGGCGATGCTGATGGCGGCCGCGATGAGGAACGCCTTGGAGAAGCTACCTCCGTTCGCGTCCGCCACCATCGCGGCGAGCCGTGGCCCGAGGAACGACGAGATGGCAACGGCGAAAAACATGATCCCGAAGTTGACGCCGAGGTAGGTGGGCCCGAAAGCGTCTGCCGTGACCGGGCCCATCAGCGCGAGGAAGCCGCCGTAGCAGAGGCCGACGGCGGCGACGCATGCCACCACGGCGACGTAGCTCGACGCACTCGCCAGCACCACGAGAGCCACCGCGGCGATGGCGAACAGTGCGACGAATACCGCCGTGCGGCCGATCCTGTCCGACACTGCGCCCCAGCCGACCTTGCCGACCACCATGCCGATGGCAAGCAAGCTTACGATGGCGCCGGCGGACTCGGGCGTGAGCCCGAGGATCTCCTGGGCGATGGGCGACGCGTGGCCGATCACCATCATGCCGGACAGCGTGCCGGCGACGAAGAGTAGCGCCAGCACGAGGAAGTCGGGCGTGCGCATCATGCCCTTCCAGTCGCGGTCGGCGACGACCCTCGATCCCGAGACCTGTGGAATCGGCGGCGACCAGCCCGGGGGGGCGTAGTCCGCGGGCGCCGTACGTACCATGCGGGAAAGCGCCGCTACGGCACAGAAGAAGGCGACTCCCATGACGCGGAGCGCCCAGGCGAGGCCGTAGTGGTCGATGAGGAACACGGCGAACGGGGCCCAGACGACGGCGCCCATGCCGTAGCCGGCCGCCAGCACACCGGAGGCCATGCCGCGCCGGTCGGGGAAGAAGCGGATGACGTTGCTCATGGTGGCGCCGGGGTACACGACACCCATGCCGAATCCGGCCAGGGCGGCGAACCCGTACACCGCGGCGAGCGACTGAACAGAACCGAGGAACGCCATCCCGATCCCGAAGAGGGCGCCGCCAAGGAGGATGAGGGTGCGCGGCCGCACGTACTGCTGCAGCTTGCCGGCGACGATCGCAGCCACGGCGCCCATGGTCATGAGCGCCGTGAACGTCAGCGAGACGTCGGCCGCCGACCAGCCGAAGTCGGTGGCCATGGGCTTGAGCAGGACGCTCCAGGCGTAGCCGAAGCCGACGCAGAAGCTGGCCAGGACGCAGCCGGCCAGCGTCCACCAGCGCTGCGAGTCGCGCGTCATGGCCGGTGCGCTTCGAGCCGGTGAGCCACGGAGGTCGGGCGCGAGCTGAGTGTGCGGACCGACGCCCTCACTATCTTGCGTACGCGGCGATCTGCTCGGAGGTGAGGTAGCCGGGGTCGGCCTGCGCGCCGTAGCCGCCGCCGTCGATCACGAAGATCTGGCCGGTCGTGTTGGCGGCAGCGTCGCTCGCGTAGAACACGACCAGGCGGGCGACTTCTTCCGGATCGGAGAGTCGCCCGGTCGGCACCAGCGCGGTGGCCTTGTCCAGGTCGTCGCCGATGAGCCCCATGGTCATCTCGGTGAGGACGCCGCCCGAGGCCACGGCGTTGGCGCGGATGCCGTACTCGGCCCACTCCATGGCGGCCTGGCGCGTGATCGCGGCGACCGCGCCCTTGCTGCCGCTGTAGTGGGCGGAGCACAGGGGCTTGCGCATGCCGGCGATGCCGGCGATGGACGAGAAGTTGACGATGGAGCCGTGGCCCTGCCGGCGCATCGACTGGCCGACGACCTCGCGCATCAAGAAGAAGAGCGCCTTGGTGTTGACGGCGAACACGTCGTCCCACTGCTCTTCGGTGATGTCCTCGGCGTAGCACTGCGGGCCAACAGCGGCCGGCTGGATGAGCACGTCGATCTCGCCCACCTCGGCGCGGATCTTCTCGACCAAGGGGCCGAGCTCGGAGATCTTCCGGAGGTCTTGGGGGTAGGCCCTGACAGCGCCCTTCTTCGCCAGCTCGGCGGCGGACTCGGCGAGCCTGTCGGCCAGGATGTCGATCATCACGACCTTGCCGCCACTCTGCACCAGTTCGTCGGCGATGGCGTAGCCGATGCCGCGGGCGGACCCGGTGACGACGCACACCTTGTTGTCGAAGCGGACTTCCACGGGGACCATCCTTCGCGTTCTTGATCACGGACAGCTGCCGGGAGCTTGCTCCTTGACAGCACCGGGGACATGGCACAACATACCATAGAGCGAGCGCTCTATCTAGGCGGACTTCCGGCTCATGCGGAGTCCGTCGAACCGTTCCGGAAGAGGAGTCACATGGCGGCAGCAACGGAAAAGGGCTTGGAGGTCGAGACGAACGGCACGCTTGGCGAGCTGACGCGGATGCAGGAGCGTACGGCCGACCAGGAGCGGCCCGCCGGGCCCGCCGACCGCGAGCTCACAGAGCAGAAGCAGCGCCGCATCGTGGAGGGCGCGAGCCAGGTCCTCTTCGAGCAGGGCTTCCACGGCGTGTCCATCCGCGACATCGCCTCGGCATGCGGCATGTCCATGGGCCAGCTGTACCACTACATCTCCTCCAAAGACGACATCCTGTACTTGATGCACCGGCACAGCCAGGAGCTGTGGCACCAGCACCTGGCGGAGGCGAACTTCGAGCAGATGACCGACCCGGTCGAGAAGCTCGAGCACGGGCTGCGGATCTCGATGAAGTACCTGTCCGAGAACCGCGACATGATCCAGTTCCTGTACACGGAGAGCAAGTACCTGGACAGAGAGCACCTCCGTCAGGTGCTCGAGCTCGACGACAAGAACGTCGTCGGGTTCTACCGTCACCTGCTCTCCGAGATCCCCGGCGCGCCGCCCGGGGACAGGGGAGACCTCGCGGCCAACCTGGTCGCGTTCATCTGCGTCTTCCTCGCCCTCCGCGGCTGGAACCTCGACTTGGGCAGCGACGTCGACGTCGACGACGCCGTCGACTACCTCGTCGGCTTCATCTTCCGGGGGCTCGGGATCGACCGCACACGCAAGGCTTCGGAGGGACCCGCATGATGAAGATCCGCAAGGCGGCCGTACTCGGCGCAGGCCTTATGGGCACGACGGTGGCGGCGCAGCTCGCCAACGCCGGGATCCCGACGCTGGTGCTCGACCTGCCACCGACCGAAACGGCGGCGAACGGTCTCAAGGCCCTGGCGAAAGCCCGCCCCGCCCCGCTGGCGCATGCGAGCCGGCAGGCGCTGCTCACGCCGGGCAACTTCGACGATGACCTCGCCAGGCTGGCCGACGTCGACTGGGTGATCGAGGCGATCGTCGAGGACCTGGGCATCAAGACCGACCTCCTCGCGCGCGTGGCCGAGCACCTGAACGACCACGCCATCATCACGACCAACTCGTCGGGCCTCTCGCTGAACGACATGGCCGCGGCGCTGCCCGACTCGCTGAAGCCGCGCTTCTTCGGCGCGCACTTCTTCAACCCGCCGCGCTACATGTACCTGCTGGAGCTCATCCCCAGCGCGTTCACCGATCCGGCGCTGGTGGATGACTTCGCCGACTTTGCCGCGCTGCGCCTCGGCAAGGGCGTCGTGCGCAGTAACGACGCGCCGATGTTCGTCGCCAACCGCATCGGCATGTTCACCACCGTGCACGCGATGAACAAGATGGACGAGTTCGGGCTGACGATCGAAGAAGCAGATGCGGCCAGCGGGCGGGCCATCGGGCGCGCCGTCACGGCGACGTTCGGGACCGCCGACCTGGCCGGCTCGGACATCCTTGCCACCAACGTCGCGAGCCACCAGGAGCACGCGGTGGGTGACGAGACGATCGAGCTGTGGAAGATGCCCGACTGGGTGCTCGCCATGATCGAGCGCGGCTGGACGGGCAACAAGACGGGCAGCGGGTTCTTCAAGGACAGGCGGGCGATGACCATCGACCCCGCCACGCTCGAGTACCGGCCGTTCCAGAAGCCTGAGCAGCCGAGCCTCGTGGCGGCAGCGAAGATCGCCGACCCCGTAGAGCGCGTCAAGGCGACCATCGCCGCCGACGATCCTGGCGCGCGGTTCGCCTGGGAGATCCTGGCCGGCACGCTGCTGTACGCGGCCAACCGCATCCCGGAGATCGCCGACGACATCACCGCGATCGACGACGCCATGCGCTGGGGCTACGCCTGGGATCTCGGCCCGTTCGAGATGTGGGACGCACTCGGCGTACGTGAGACCGTGGAGCGGATGAAGGCCGACGGGCGCGCGATCCCGGAGTGGGTCGCGCAGCTGGCTGCCTCGGACAGTCCGTTCTTCTACGAGACGAGCGACGGGCAGGTCACCATCTGGGGTCCGGGGCAGACGGAGCACAGGGTGCTTGCGCCCCGGCCCCGGACCGTCGTGCTCTCGCAGCTCAAGGCGACCGGGCGCACACTCGCCGAGAACGAGCACGCGAGCCTCATCGACCTCGGCGACGGCGTGGCCTGCGTCGAGTTCCACACCAAGGCGAACGTCGTCAGCGAGCCGGTTCTCGACTTCATCGAAGAGGCGATCGAGCGCGCAGGCGATGAGTACGACGCGCTCGTCATCGGCAACCAGGGCGCCCACTTCTCCGGCGGCGCCGACCTCAAGATGATGGTCGACAAGATCACCGCCGAGGACTGGGACGGCATCGACGCCACGCTCAAGAGCGCGCAGCGCGCCAGCATGGCGATCAAGTACTCACCGGTGCCCGTCGTGGCCGCTCCGTTCGGGCGCGTCCTGGGCGGCGGCCTCGAGGTCTGCCTGCACTGCGCGCGCGTCCAGGCCCACACCGATGTGGCCATGGGCCTGGTCGAGACGGGCGTCGGCCTCGTGCCGGCGGCCGGCGGCATCAAGGAGTCACTGCTGCGCGCCATGGCCGCCCACGCGGGCGAGGCCATCTTGTTCCCCGTACTCCGCCAGCCGTTCGAGGCGATCACGATGGCCAAGGTCGGCCGCTCGGCCCTGGACGCCTTCGACATGGGCTATCTGCGCGGTGGCGACGGCATCACCATGAACCGCGACAGCGTGGTCTATGCCGCCAAACAGGTGGCGCGCGCCCTCGCCGACGCCGGCTGGCAGCCGCCGGTGCCGGCGACCGTGGCCGTACAGGGCCGGGACGGCCTGGCCAACTTCCACAAGCTGCTGCACATCGTCCGCGGTGGTGAGTTCATCAGCGACCACGACCTCTTCCTCTCCGACGCCGTGGCCTTCGTGCTCTGCGGCGGAGACGTCGACCCCGGCACCATCGTCGATGAGCAGTACCTGCTCGACCTTGAACGTCAGGCGTTCCTCAAGGTCTGCCGCACTCCCAGGACCATGGAGCGGCTGGCGCACATGCTCACCACCGGCAAATCGCTCCGCAACTAGCGGCGCGCACGAAGGAGAGGACTGATGAACGAAGCAGTGATCGTGTCCGCCGTGCGCACGCCCGTCGGCAAGGCGCCGAAAGGCTCGCTACGGACGGTGCGGCCGGAGACCCTGGCGGTCACGGCCATCAAGGCGGCGCTCGAGCGGGCGCCGGGACTGGACCCCGTCGAGATCGACGACCTCTACTGGGGCTGCGCGTTCCCCGAGGGGGAGCAGGGCCTCAACGTGGGCCGGTACATCGGCCTGCTCGCCGGGCTGCCGGAGAGCGTGCCCGGCGTCACCGTCAACAGGTTCTGCTCGTCGGGGCTGCAGGCGATCGCGTTCGGCGCCCAGGCGATCATGAGCGGCATGGCCGAGGTCATCCTCGCGGGCGGCGTCGAGTCGATGTCATGCGTGCCCGGCGGCGGCAACAAGGAGATGCCGTTCGACCAGGTCGCCGATGTCGCCTGCGACGCGTACACCAGCATGGGCATGACGGCCGAGAACGTGGCCAGTCGGTACAACGTGAGCCGCCAGGAGCAGGACGCCTTCGCGGCGCAGAGCCAGGCACGCGCACTTGCCGCGCAGGCGGCGGGCCGGTTCGACGACGAGCTCGTGCCGGTCGAGGTGGTCAACCGCCGGCCCGGCCCCAACGGGACGATCGTCGAGACGAAGACGATGTTCACCGCCGACGAAGGGCCGCGCGCGGGCAGCACGCCCGAGGTCCTCGCCAAGCTCCGTACGATCTTCAAGAAGGACGGTACGGTGACCGCCGGCAACTCGTCGCAGACGAGCGACGCCGGCGCGGCTACCGTTCTCATGACGGCGGAGAAGGCGGCCGAGCTCGGTCTTGAGCCGCTCGGGGTGTTCCGGTCGTTCGCCTGCTACGGCGTCGACCCGGGCGTGATGGGCATCGGGCCGGCCTTCGCCATCCCGAAGGCGCTCAAGCTCGCCGGCCTCACAATCGACGACATCGACCTCGTCGAGCTGAACGAGGCGTTCGCCAGCCAGGCTGTCTACTGCGTCCGCGAGCTCGGCCTCGACCCCGACATCGTCAACGTGAACGGCGGCGCGATCGCGCTCGGCCATCCTCTGGGCGCCACCGGCGCCAAGCTCACCGCGACCCTGCTGCACGAGCTGCGCCGGCGCGAAGGCCGCTACGGCATCGTGAGCATGTGCATCGCCGGCGGCCAGGGCGCAGCCGCCGTGTTCGAGAGAGTCTGACCGCCCCCTGGGCCACCGACGCGAGAGCTGGTGACTGCCACATGAAGTACACGAAGCTGCTGGAGCCGGGCTACATCGGCAAGGTCAGGACCCGGAACCGGATCTACAAGACCGGCGCCGGCATGATGACGTTCCACGAGGACGAGATCTCGATGAACGAGGACTCCCTCGGCTACTACGACGCGCTCGCTCGCGGAGGAGCCGGCGTCGTGACGGTCGAGGCGCCGACGATCGACTACCCCCTCGGCGCCCGCTGGCACGAGCGCTACCGCATGGACGACGACAAGTACATCCCCGGCATGAAGGAACTGACGGACGTCATCCACAGCTACGGCGCTCCGGCGTTCATGCAGATGGAGCACGACGGGCCGTGGCAGTCGCCGCTGTTCGACAACGCCCCGGCGACTTTCGACGGCCCGCCCATCGGCGCGTCCGAGGTCAACATCCCGCGGCTCGGCGACTTCCACCGCGACATGATCCGGCCGCTCACGGTGCCGGAGATCGAGGACATCACGCGCAAGTACATCGACGGCGCCGAGCGCGCGCAGAAGGCCGGCTACGACGGCATCGACATCAACGCCGGCAGCAGCCACATCATCCACAACTTCCTCTCGCCGTTCTGGAACCGGCGCACCGACGAGTACGGCGGCACGCAGGTCAAGCGCGCCAAGCTGCTGCTCGACATCCTCACCGGCATCAGGGAGCGCTGCGGCGCCGACTTCCCCATCGTCGTGTGCCTGAACGGGTTCGAGGACGGGTCGACCATCGGCGCCGATCACACGTTCACGCACAACCAGGCCGTGATGACGATGCTGCTGGCCGAGGAGGCCGGTGCGGACGCGATCATGATCCGCAGCAGCTGGCTGGGGATCCACGTGGCCGGCTTCCTGCCGGACTACCTGTTCTATCCCGACGCCCAGGTGCCGCTCGACAGGATGCCGCCGCAGTACTACGCCAAGGAGCGCGGGCGCGGCGCGATCCGGCTGATGACGGAGGAGGCCAAGAAGCTGGTCTCCGTGCCCGTGATCCTCGTCGGCTACGTGACGCCCGACGACGGCGAGAAGCTGCTGGGCAAGGGCGCTGCCGACTTCATCGGCATGAACCGGCCGCTCATGTGCGACCCCAACCTGCCTCTGAAGCTCGCCGAGGGTCGCCCCGAGGACGTGGCGCCGTGCACGCGCTGCGGCACCTGCCTCGACCAGAGCGAGCAGTTCCTGCGGCACTGCCGCCTGAACGCCGCGCTCGGGTTCGGCTATCAGAACGTGCCGCCGCTCGAGGGCCCGTCCAAGAAGGTCGTGGTGGTCGGCGGCGGCCCTGCCGGGATGGAGGCCGCCCGCGTGGCCGCCCTGCGCGGCCACGACGTGACGCTCGTCGAGGCGGCGTCGCAGCTCGGCGGCCGCCTGCCGCTGGCGACGCTCATCAAGGGCAGCCAGCTCGAGGACCTGCCCAACCTGATGCGGTACCTCAAGGGGCAGGTCAAGAAGAACGGGGTCAAGGTGCAGCTGAACACCGAGGCCACCGCGGCGTCGATCAAGGCCCTCAGCGCGGACGTCGTGATCCTCGCGACCGGCGCGCAGCTCACCTCGCCGGTGCTCGCCGGCACGCCCGGCGGGCTGAAGAAGGTGCTGACCACACCGGACCTCCACAAGCAGGTCAAGCCCTACCTGAAGACGCTCGGGCCCAAGGTGCTCGAGAAGGCGACCAAGTACCACCTGCCGGTCGGCAAGAAGGTCGTCGTCATCGGCGCCGGCCTGCACGGCATGGAGGTCGCCGAGTTCCTCGCCAAGCGAGGCCGCAAAGTCACCATCGTCGAGCCGACCGAGACCATCGGCGAGGGCATGCTGGACTTCCGCCTCGGCCTGACGATGGACTGGCTCCCCAAGGCCGGCGTCGAGATCGTCGTGGGAGCCCGCGAGATGGAGGCCACCGACGCGGGCCTGGCCTACACCGACACCGACGGCGCGCGGCTGGTGATCCCCTGCGACACCATCCTGCCGACGGCTCCGCTCAAGGCCAACGACGAATTGTACAAGGCCCTCGAGGGCCAGGTCCCCGAACTCTTCCTCATCGGGGACGGCCAGCAGTCCGGAATGATCGTCCACGCGGTGCGGTCCGGCTATCAGACCGCCTGCGCGCTGTGACGCACACACTGAGAAGGGGACGCGACACATGACCGACGCAAAGTACGAGGAGCTGCTCAAGCGGCTCGAGCAGACCGAGCGCAACGCGCAGATCGCCCGTGACTGGGTGGAGATCAGCAACCTGCACGGGCGCTACAACCACTACGTGCTCGGCCACCACTGGGAGCGCATCGTCGACGAGCTGTTCGCCCAGAAGACGCCGGGCGTGAAGATCGAGGTCGTCGAGAGCGGCGTCTTCCACGGGATCGAGGGCGTGCGGACGGTGTTCGTCGACATGCTCGGCAAGCTCTACGACTACCCGGGCAACTGTGCCATCCACGAGATCACCACGCCCGTCATCCAGGTCCAGCCGGACCTCACCACCGCCAAGGGCATGTGGTACCACGTTGGCTTCAACACGTTCGAGGACCCGGAGAAGGGCGTCGTCCCCATCTGGCAGGTCATCAAGTACAACCACGTCTTCGTCAAGGAAGACGGCCAGTGGAAGTGGCTCGACTACCGCGCCCACCTGCTGATCCGCAGCTCCTACGATCGCGCCTGGGTGGACGAGCCGGTGATCATGGCGAGTCAGATCCAGGGCGCCGAGCCGACGGACGCGCCGCACGCGGACGAGCCGACCTCGTTCCACGAGCCGTACGGGGGCAGGACCGGCGAGCACAGCGGCCTGCCGCTGCCGCCCGAGTACATCGACCTCGACATCCATTGACCGAAGGGAAGACCGTGGCACTGAAGACACCTCAGGAGTATCTCGCGACCCTGAACGACGGCAGAGTCGTGTACTTTGACGGGGAGCTGATCCCCGATGTCACCCAGCATCCGGTGCTTAAGATCACCAACGACTGGGTGGCCATGGACTACGTCCTCACCAACGACCCCCGCTACCAGGACCTGCTCACCGACCTCGACGCGGACGGCGACAGGGTCGCGTTCGCCCTGCAGCCGCAGCGGAGCAGGGAGGACCTCCTGCGGCTGCGCGAGATCGTCAAGCTCTGGGCCCGGGTCTCCTTCGGCAAGCCGCCGGGCGCCAAGTTCGTGGCCAAGGACGGGCTCAACGCCGTGACCGTCGTCGCGCCGCGCGTTGATGCGAAGTACGGCACGAAGTACGCGGCCAACGTCGAGGCCTACCGCAAGCATCTGCAGAAGGAAGACCTGGCCTTCGCCATGGGGCTCACCGATATCAAGGGCGACCGCAGCCTGCGCCCCTCCGAGCAGAAGCAGCACAAGGACTTCTACGTGCGCATCGTCGAGGAGCGCGAGGACGGGATCATCGTCAGCGGCGCCAAGACGCACATCAGCCAGGCGCCGGCCTGCAACGAGGTCCTCATCGCGCCGTGCCGCGCCATGAAGGAAGACGACGCCGCGTACGCCGTCGCCTTCGGCATCGAGCTGAACACGCCCGGCATCACCATGATCTGCGCCCAGCCGGAGATCCACGAGGGCGTCACGCTCTTCGACAACCCGATCTCCGGCAGCGTCTACATCAACGACGCGACGATCATCTTCGACAACGTGTTCATCCCCAACGAGCGCATCTTCCTCAAGGGCGAGTGGGAGTTCGCCGGCGACGTGGCCTACATGTTCGCCAACTTCCATCGCCTCAGCGCCGAGACGTACAAGGCCATGGAACTCGAGCTCTTCACCGGCGCGGCCGCGCTGATGGCCGACTACAACGGCATCGCCAAGAAGGCCCACGTGCGCGAGAAGCTCACGTGGCTGGTCATGTACACCGAGGCCGTCGAGACGCTCGGCATGGCCGCGGTGGAGCACTGCGTGGGTGAGGAAGGCGGCTCCGACCTCGTCTACCCGAACCCCATGATCGCCAATATCTGCAAGTTCTACTTCGCCGACAACTGGCACCAGGCGACCAAGTACATCCAGGACATCGGCGGCGGCATCATCGTCACGGCGCCCTCGTCCAAGGACTTCTACAACCCGGCTACGCACGACTTCATGGAGAAGTACTTCGCCGGCAAGGACGGCGTGCCGACCGAGTACAGGCTGCGCATGGCCAAGCTCATCCGCGACCTCACGTCGGCCTACGAGGACGTGCTCACCATCCACGCCGAGGGTTCACTCGAGGCGCAGAAGATGTCCATCCTGCAGATGGCGGACTGGGGCCGGTACACGGCGGCGGCCAAGCGGGCCGCCGGCATCCCCGGCGCGGAGAAGAACCCGGTGTTCGCCGACATGCCGCCGTATCCGCCGAAGCTCTGACGGCCGGGGCGGCGAGGAGCGGTGACGATCATGACCGACAGCAGGACCATGACGGTGGAGGGCGCCGCGGCGCTCGTCCGCGACGCACTCGCCGCCGGCAGGACGGCTCTTACGGAGTGGGAGTCGAAGGCGCTCCTGGCGGCCTACGGAGTACCCGTGCCGCCGGGAGCGTTGGTGACGACTGAAGAAGAGGCGGCCGCCGCGGCCGAGGAGCTCGGCGGCAAGGTCGCCATGAAGGCCGTCGGCGCAAGCATCCTGCACAAGACCGAGGGCGGCCTCGTCGTGCTCGACGTGGCCGGCGCCCAGGAGGCCGCCACCACCTTCCGGCTCCTGGTGGAGAGGGCCGGCGACGGCATGGACGGCGTGCTCGTCGAGCGCATGGCGAGCGGCAGCCGCGAGTTTCTCGCCGGCCTGAAACGGGACCCGGCCTACGGGCCTGTGCTCGCGTTTGGCCTCGGCGGCGTGCTTACGGAGGCCGTCGCCGACGTCGCCTTCGCGCTCGCGCCTCTGGACGAGCGAGAGGCGCGCGAGCTGCCGGAGCACATCCGCGCGCGCCGCCTGCTGGGCGCGTTCCGCGGCGCACCCGAGGTGGACCGCGCCGCGCTCGCCGGCGTGCTCGGCGCGCTCTCCCGCATCGCCGCGGATCTGCCGCACGTCGCGGAGATCGACGTGAACCCGCTCCTCGTCGACGGCGACAAGCCCGTGGCCGTCGACGCGCTCGTGGTCCTCACCGCGGAGCCTCCGGCTCAGGCGGCGTCCCGTCCGGCCGCCGCGGATCTCGACGCCGTCTTCTCGCCCCGTTCCGTCGCTATTGTGGGCGCATCCGACGACCTGGGCAAGTGGGGTGGGTCTGCCCTGCGCAACCTCATCGACGGCGGATACGCCGGCCGGATCTACCCCGTCAATCCGCGCGCCGGGGAGCTGTTCGGCCTCAAGGCCTACGCCAGCGTCGAGGACCTGCCCGAGAACCCGGACCTCGTCCTGGTCGTGGTCGGCGGCAACCTCGTGCCGGACGTGCTCGAGTCGTGCGTTCGCGCCCAGGCCCGCGCGGTCGTCGTCATCACTGCGGGCTTCGCCGAGACCGGCGAGGAGGGCGCCAGCGTGGAGCGCGACCTCGGGCGCAGGGCGCGCGAGGCCGGCACCACGCTGATCGGGCCGAACTGCATCGGGCTCATGTCCAACGAGCGCGACCTCTTCATCACCGGCTTCGTGAACGTGCGCCCGCCGCTGGCCAACCTGAGTCTCATCTCACAGTCGGGCAGCATGGGCCCGATCGTCGTCAACACCTGCGAGCAGCGCGGGGTCGGGCTGGACAAGTTCCTGAGCGTCGGCAACGAGGCCGACGTGAGCGCCTTCGACGTGCTGGACTACCTCCGTGAGGACCCCGGCACGCGCTGCGCGATGCTTTACCTTGAGGGCGTGAGCGACGGCCGGCACTTCTTCGACGTCGCCCGTCGCACAACGGCCCAGAAGCCGGTCGTCGTGCTGCGCGGCGGCCGAACCGAGGCCGGCGGCAAGGCCGCGGCCTCGCACACGGCCGCCATGGCCGGCTCGGGCGCCGTCTTCGAGGCGGCCGCGCGCCAGGCGGGCGTCGTCACCTGCGCCACCTACGGCGACCTGGTCGACTTCTCCGCCTGCCTCGCCTACCTCCCGCTGCCCAAGGGCCGCCGCGTCGCCGTGGTGACCAACGGCGGCGGCCCCGGCGTCCTCGCCGCGGACGAGGTCGCGCTGAACGGGCTCGAGCTGGCGAAGCTGCCGCCGGACCTGCTGGCGTCGCTCGATGAACTGCTGCCCCCGTTCTGGAGTCACGGCAACCCGCTCGACCTCGTCACCGCGGGGTTCGGTGACAACGGTCTGCGGATCCTCGAGCTGCTGGCCCGCTGCGACGCCATCGACGCCATCCTCGCGCTCACGTTCCTCGGGGTCCCCGCCGTGCGCGACGCGACCGCCGACAACCGTATGCACGGCCAGTACCAGGGCTTCGGCGAGTGGGAAGAGCAATACCTGGAGCACGTCGTGGGCCTGATGGAAGAGACCGGCAAGCCCATCGTCAACGTTCCGGACCATCCCGTGCTCGGCTCCATCCTCGAGTACGGGGATACCTACGCGCCTGTGATCCTGTCCTCGCCACAGGCCGCCGCGCGCGCTCTCGGCGAGCTGGCGTGGTACGCGGAGTACCGCCGCGCGCTCTGACCCCGTCCCGACGTCCCCGAGGAGGCCAGCAATGGCGAACCCCATCATCACCGCCGCGCTGAACGGCCCCATCGCGACGCGGGCCAACAACCCGAACCTGCCGGAGACGCCGGCCGGCATCGCCGCCAGTGCCAAGGGCGCGTATGACGCCGGCGCCGCAGTGATCCATCTGCACCTGCGCGACGACCAGGGGAACTTCACGACCGACCTCGACGTGGCCAGGCGCACCGTCGAGCTGGTGCGAGAGGCCTGCCCGGGCGTCGTCCAGCTCTCCACGGGCGGCATGTTCGACTACGCCGACCGTCTGCGCCTTGTCGAGGCGAAGCCGGCGATGGCGACGCTCAACCCGTGCACCATGTCGTTCGCGGACGCCGAGTTCCGCAACCCGCCCAAGGAGATGCGCAAGATGGCGGCGCGGATGATCGAGCTCGGTATCAAGCCCGAGGTGGAGCTCTACGACGTTGGCCACCTCGGGGTCATGCTCGACCTCGTGAAGGAGGGTCTGCTGCTCGAACCGCTGCAGGTCTCCTTCGTCATGGGCGTCAAAGGCGGCATGCCCGGCGACCCGCAGATCCTCTCGTGGCTCGTCAGGGAGCTCCCGGAGGGCACGAGCTGGCAGGTCATCGCCATCGCGCGCGCCAACCTGCCCATGACCACGACCGGCCTCGCCATGGGCGGCAACGCGCGCACCGGAATGGAGGACACGCTGATGGTAGCGTCACACGTGCTGGCGGACTCCAACGCGCAGCTGGTGAGCCGGCTGGTCGGCATCGCGAAGTCGTTGCAGCTCGAGCCGGCCACTGTGGACGAGGTCGTCAAGCGGCTCAAGCTCTCGCCGGAGCTTGTGAACGCAGGCTGACCCCGGCGGAGTTCGGCCGCTGGCGAGGAGGCAGTATGCCGTCCGTCGTGAGTGCTGAGGTCAAGGTCCGCGGCCTGCTGGTCGCGCTCGGCTGTCGCGCGGCGTCCTGCACTCGTACGAATCGTCCGCAGTGTATGAACCGTCCGGAGTGCCCGACCTGGGCGGCTGTGTGAACCTGCTCACCCCCAGCCGCCGGATCGCCGCCAAGACCCACGGCATGGCGCCCAACTCCTGCCTCGTCTGGGACGAGCGCGCGGGCGCTGTGCAGAGGGCCTAGCTCAGAGGCACATCCCCCGGTCGACCACGAGCACCTGCCCGGTCACGTGCCGGGCGGCGTCGCCGGCGAGGAACAGGATGGCCTCCGCCTGGTCGGTGACGTCCGACTCGCCGACGCTCATGTCCGTGTGCCGGGCGCAGATCTCCGTGAACTCCGTATCGAACTGCGCCAGCTTGTCCGGCGTGTTCAGCTCGGTCGGGGTCGGCCCGGGGCAGACGGCGTTGCAGCGTACCCCCGTCCCCGCGTACTGGATGGCGATGTTCTTCGTCAGCCCGATGACGGCGTACTTGGAGGCTGAATAGGCAGCCCCGCCGTTGCCGTAGACCCCGGCGATGGAGGAGACGTTGACGATGCTGGCGGCCTGCCCCTCGTCCAGGCGGAGCAGGAACTCGCGGCAGAAGTAGA
>Ga0302322_100000358_pt1 | contig 34777 bp, 26 predicted proteins | sample Fen_T0_2_FD_203757 | JGI IMG/M metagenome (GOLD analysis project Ga0302322, IMG submission 203757) | Peat permafrost microbial communities from Stordalen Mire near Abisko, Sweden - Fen_T0_2 | ecosystem: Environmental > Terrestrial > Soil > Wetlands > Permafrost | place: Sweden: Abisko...
GCATGCACGCCGATGTCGTCGCGAGCCCGCGCTTCCCTGCCGCCGGCCTGGCCCCCCTGGGGGCGTTCGTTCGAGGAGGGATCTGCGCCCTGGTCGGGGCGCTCGGCTGCGCCGGCACGGCGCACCAGCTCGTGATCGAGCCGCCGCCGCCCAAGGAGACCCACGCGGTGCTGGCGGGCGATCTGTGCGACGACAACCGCTGCCGGTGCCGCGCCGACGTGCCGGGCGATGGCGGCGTCGGCGTGCCCGACGACCCGGCCCGCAAGCGCTACGAGATCCGGCTCGGGCCATCGCCGTACGAGCTGTGGCTCACGATCAACAAGACGACGGTGCTCTACAAGAGCGCGGAGCGCGCCGAGATGTGCTTCTACGTCGACCTGCGGACCGGCACCCAGGATCTCGAGCTGCGGGCGTCCAACCCCGACGGCGTGTCGGCCGCGCTGCAGATCCATGAGCTCGGCACCAAGACCAAGAGCTGGTACGATACCTTCGCGTTCGCGTGCGGCTCGCCCGGCGTGTGCGCGTTCGAGGAGCTCGACGCCAACAAGGCGGAGTACAGCGGGGTCAAGCGCCACCTGTTCGACGCCTGCGGCACGACCAAGGTCAAGGGGCTGTCGTGGGATCACGGGCAGGCGCCGGACCAGCTGCACCCCAGCGAGCTGGTCGTCCGGCTCACGCTCGATATCTACCGGTTCGCGGCGTGGAAGCGGCACGGCGATCCGAGCTGCGGTGAGGGCGGCGGCCGGCGCGGCCCCGCCGACGAGCCGGTCGCGCCGCCGGCGGGCGAAACCCCGTGACATCGCCGCCGGGCATGCCACACCAGGTCCCGCACCCAGGTCCGTGATGAGCTACGAATACCCCGATCACTACGACGTGATCGTCGTCGGCGCCGGCCACGCCGGCTGCGAGGCGGCGCTGGCCGCGGCGCGGATCGGCGCGCGCGTGCTGGTCCTGACCGGCAGCCTCGAGATGGTGGCGCAGATGTCGTGCAACCCCGCGATCGGCGGGGTCGCCAAGGGTCACATCGTGAAGGAGATCGACGCGCTCGGCGGCGAGATGGCGAGCGTGATCGACGAGACCGGCATCCAGTTTCGCCGGCTCAACGCCTCGAAGGGGCCGGCCGTGCGGTCGACCCGCGCCCAGGCCGACAAGCGGCGCTATCGCGACGAGATGCGGATGCGGCTCGAGCGCTGCGAGCGGCTGGCGCTGCGCCAGGGCGAGGTCTCCGAGCTCCACATCGAGCCGGACCGGCCGGGCGCGCGGCCGCGCGTCGTCGGCGTCACCACGGCGATCGGCGTGCGCTACCGCGCCCGCGCCGTGATCCTCACGACCGGCACGTTCCTGCGCGGCGCGATCTTCGTCGGCGAGGCGCGCTCCGCCGGCGGCCGCGCGGGCGAGGCGCCGGCGGTCCGCCTGTCGCACTCGCTGGACGCGCTCGGGTTTCCGCTCGCGCGCCTGAAGACCGGCACGCCGTGCCGGCTCGATCGCAAGACGATCGATACCGCGGGCCTCGAGCTCCAGCCCGGCGACGAGCCCGCGCCGATGTTCCGCTGGCACGGCCGGACCCGGCCGGCGCTGCCCCAGGTGCCGTGCTGGATCACGTACACCAACGCGCGCACCCACGCGGTGATCCGCGACGGCCTGCCGCGCTCGCCGCTGTACCGCAAGGACATCCAGGGCACCGGGCCGCGCTACTGCCCCAGCATCGAGGACAAGATCGTCCGGTTTGCGGACAAAGAGCGCCACCAGATCTTCCTCGAGCCCGAGGGCGTCGAGGTCGGCCTGGGCCGCGGCTGGGACGGCGGGCCGGCCGGCGAGCCGGCGGGCGAGGTCTACCCCAACGGGATCTCGACCTCGTTGCCGTTCGACGTCCAGCTCGCGTTCCTGCGGACGATCCCCGGGCTCGAGCGCGCCGAGATGACCCGGCCGGGCTACGCCGTCGAGTACGACTTCATCGATCCGCGCGAGGTCCTGCCGACCCTCGAGACCCGCCGGGTCAGCGGGCTCTACCACGCCGGCCAGATCAACGGGACGTCGGGCTACGAGGAGGCCGCGGTCCAGGGCCTGTTGGCCGGGATCAACGCGGCGGTCGCGCTCGGGTTCGGGCCGGGCGATCGCGAGCCGGTGATCCTGCGCCGCGATCAAGCGTACGCCGGCGTACTCGTCGACGACTTGACGACCCGCGGCACGACCGAGCCGTACCGGATGATGACGTCGCGCGCCGAGTTCCGGCTGCTGCTGCGCGAGGACAACTCCGCCGAGCGCCTGATGCCGATCGGCCGCCGGCTGGGGCTCATCGACGACGCGCGGTGGCGCGCCTACGAGGCGTGGCAGCGCGAGCTCGCCGCGGCCCACGCGCGCGCCGCGCACGCCTCGGTCGTCGGCAGCGACGCGGTCAACGCCCAGCTCGCCAGGCACGGATCGGCGCCGATCGTCGGGCGCCGCGCCACGCTGGCGGAGCTGCTGCGGCGGCCGGAGCTCGACTGGCGCGCCGTCGAGCAGGTCGCGATCGCCGGGGGGCTCGCCGCCAGCGCTGCCAGCCCCGAGGCGCTCGAGCGGCTCGAGATCGAGCTGTGCTACGAGGGCTATCTCCGGCGCCAGGAGGCCGACGCGGCCAAGCTCGCGCGCGCCGATGGCGTGCTCGTGCCGCCCGCGCTCGACTTTCGTGAGATCCCCGGGCTGTCGAACGAGGCGGTCGAGAAGCTCGAGGCGATCCGGCCGCGCTCGGTGGGCCAGGCCTCGCGGATCAGCGGGGTGACGCCGGCCGCCGTGGCGATCCTGTTGACTCATATTGGGCTGGTCGAGCGTCGCAAAGCCGAGGTAGCTTCGCGATCGACATGAAGCTTCGGCCCGTGGTGGTCTTGGTGGGGATCGCGTGCGCGCCCACGCTGTCCCTGGCGGGCGGTCTCCTGTTGCCCGGCGCGGGCGCCGTGTCGACCGCGCGCGCCGGCGCCGCGGTGGCCACGGTCGACGATGGCGAGGCGGTGATCGTGAATCCGGCCGGGATCGCGAAGGCGACCGGGACGACGATCACGATCTCCGCGGCGATCTTCGATTATGCGATGCAGTTCCAGCGCCGCGGCAGCTACGACGCGGTCGCCGGGCAGGACTACGCATATGCCGGGCAGGCCTACGCCACCGTGCGCAACGACGCCCAGGCTCCGTCGGGAGTCGGCCACTTCCAGCCGGTGCCGGTGATCGCGGTGCTGTCGGACCTCGGAGGCGCGGTGCCGGGGCTGCACGTCGGCCTCGGGTTCTACGCGCCGAACGCCTATCCGTTTCGCGATCTGTGCACCGAGCTCGCCGCGGGTTGCCAGAAGTACGTGTTCAACGGCTCGACCGGCGCGCCGCCGCCATCGCGCTACGACATCATGAAGCAGGAGGCGGCGATCACGGCGCCGTCGATCGTCGCCGCGTACCGCGTCTTGCCCGAGCTCGACGTCGGCGCGCGGTTCTCGGCGGTGCGGGCCACCGTCAAGTCGACGACCGCGCTGTGGGGCACGGTGACGCCGAACTACGAGGAGGACGTCGCGAAGGACGGCACGTTCGCGGTCGACGCCAAGGACGACTTCATCCCGGGCTACGCGATCGGCGCGACGTATCGCCCGACCCCGAACATCGAGCTCGGCGTCAACTACACCTCGGAGCTCGATCTCCACCTGAAGGGCACCTCGGTCTCGCAGCTCGGCCCGTCGGCGGGGGTCCCGGGCCTGGCGGTGACGCTCGGCCCGACCCCCGACGCCACCGCGCTGTGCGACAAGGGCGGCACCGACCTTCGCCAGAAGGCCTGCATCGACTTCGCGCTGCCGCGCAACGCGCAGCTCGGCGGGAGCTACAAGTTCCGCGACCCATCCGGCGGCCTGCGCGGCGACGTCGAGCTCGATGTCAGCTGGGAGAACTGGGGCAAGAGCTGCTCGGCCGACGATCTGCGCTCGGGATCGTGCGCCAGCCCCGGCGAGTATCGCGTGGTCGCCGATACCTCGCTGTACTACAACGGCATGCCGATCCAGGCGCTCAAGCAGAGCATCGTCCGCCACAACCTACGGGATACCTTCGGCGTCCGCGCCGGCGGGAGTTACCGGATCGCGCTCGGCGCCGCGCGACCGCACGCGCCCCCCGACGAGCTGATCTTGCGTGGCGGGCTCGGCTACGAGACCGGCGCGGCTCGGCCCGGCTGGCTGCGCGCCGACCTCGACGGCGCGGCGCGCACGACGCTCACCGTGGGTGCGGCGTACCGCATGCCGCACCTCGAGGTCTCGGTCGGCGGCGGCGCGATCCTCGAAGGCTCGACGAGTAACCCCAGCATCGGCGGCAGCCAGCCGTGCAATCCAACGCCCGATGCGACCGGGTGCGGCGGCAGCGGCGCGCATCAGGGGCCCGACCCGATCGACCCGCTGTTGACGAGCGACGCGCAGGCCGTGAGCCCGGTCAGCCAGGGCGACTACAGGTCGCATTACACGGTGTTCATGCTCGGCGTCACGACCTGGTTCTGAGCGGTCCACCTCACCGAGTCGCAATCCCAATCGCTTCGCGGCGACGGTGTGTCATGATCGGGCCATGAGCACCTCGCTGGTCAAGTCGAGTCGCGGCAAGGGCGGTAGTGGCATCATCCCGGCCGTGTGCAGCGCAGCCATCCCCGGCGTCGGTCAGCTGGTCAACGGCGAGACCGACAAGGCGATCGGCGTGTTCGCCGTGTGGGCGATCACGGGCGCGAGCCTGGTCGGTCACATCCCCTTGCTCGGCGGCGTGGCCACCCTGGTGTGCGCCGGCACCTGGCTCTACGGCGTCGCCGACGGGTTCGTGCAGGGCCGCAAGAAGCGCTGATCGAACCGGCGACGCGTCGCTCCAGCGCCGCGCGGTCTCTGCCATCCGGGCCATCCGGGCCATCCGGGCCATCCGGGCCATCCGGGCCATCCGGGCCATCCGGGCCATCCGGTGGGGGTTTCCGTCAGCGCTGACCGGTTTGCCAAAGTACGCTAAGGTCGTCGCAATGTCCGACGTCTTCGATCAGTTCCAGGGGACTGCCAGTTACATCGCGTCCGAGGAGCTGCGCCACGCGGTCAACGTCGCGGTGGCGCTGGCCCGGCCGCTGCTGGTCCGCGGCGAGCCCGGCACCGGCAAGACGCTGCTCGCCGAGAACCTGGCGAGCGCGCTGCAGCTGCCGCTGATCCGGTGGCACGTCAAGTCGACGACCAAGGCCAAGGACGGGCTCTACGTCTACGACACCGTCGCGCGGTTGCACGACAGCCGGTTCGGCGGCGAGGGCGGCGGCGACGTCCGCGACATCGCGCGGTACATCAAGCTCGGGCCGCTGGGCGAGGCGCTCGCGGCGCCGTCGCGCGTCGTGCTCTTGATCGACGAGATCGACAAGGCGGATCTCGAGTTCCCCAACGATCTGCTGCACGAGCTCGACGCGATGCGGTTCCGGATCGACGAGACCGGCCGCGAGGTCGCCGCGGTCGAGCGGCCGATCGTCATCATCACGTCGAACAACGAGAAGGAGCTGCCGGACGCGTTCCTCCGGCGCTGCGTGTTTCACTACATCCAGTTCCCGACGCGCGAGCTGATGAGCGAGATCGTCCGGGTCCACCACCCCGACATCACCGACAAGGTGCTCGACAACGCGCTGGAGGTGTTCTTCGGCCTGCGCGCGACGCCGCGGCTGCGCAAGAAGCCGTCGACCTCGGAGCTGATCGACTGGATCTGCGCGCTCAACAAGGCCGGCGTCGATCTCGGCAAGATCTCGGGCGGGATTCCGTTCCTCGGCACGCTGCTCAAGACCGAGCAGGACGTCGAGCTGCTCGGCAAGCGGGCCAAGGCCTAGCGCCATGCTGGTCGAGTTTCTGTTCGAGCTGCGCGCCCGCAAGCTGCCGGTCTCGACCCACGAGTGGATGGCGCTCATGGAGGGCATGGCGCTCGGGCTCCACGAGAGCTCGCTCGATGGCTTCTATCACCTGTGCCGCACGCTGTGCGTGAAGGACATCGCGCACTACGACGCCTACGACGACGCGTTCCTCGCGTACTTCAAGGACATCCACCAGGACGCGCTGAAGCTCACCGAGGAGCTGCGCGCGTGGCTCGCCAACCCGCGCGCGCTCGACGGCTTGACCGACGAGCAGCGCCGGGCGATGCAGGCGCTCGATCTCGACAAGCTGCGCGCGCTGTTCGAGCAGCGGCTCAAGGAGCAGCGCGGCCGCCACGATGGCGGCAACCGCTGGATCGGCACCGGCGGCACGTCGCCGTTCGGCACCGGTGGGGCGAACCCCAGCGCCATGCGGGTCGGCGGCGGTGGCGGCCGCAGCGCGATGCAGGTCGCCGACGAGCGGCGGTTTCGCGAGTACCGCCGCGACGTCGTGCTCGACGTCCGTCAGATCGACGTCGCGCTGCGCGGGCTGCGCCGGCTTGGCCGCGACGGCGCCGAGGACGAGCTCGATCTCGACGAGACGGTCGATCAGACGTGCAAGAACGCGGGCGAGATCGAGGTCGTGTTCCGGCCGCCGCGGCGCAACCGCGTCAAGGTGATCTTGCTGATGGACGTCGGCGGATCGATGGATCCGCACGCCGAGCTGATGAGCCGGCTGTTCACCGCGGCGTCGCGCGCCGGTCGGTTCGCCAAGTTTCGCAGCTACTACTTCCACAACTGCGTGTACAGCGCGGTGTACGAAGACGCCCAGTTTCGCAAGGCCGTCCCGGTCGCCGAGCTGCTCGCCCACAGCGACCGCGACGAGAAGCTGGTGCTGGTCGGCGACGCGCTGATGCACCCGGCCGAGCTGCTCGATCCGGGCGGCGCGGCGTTCTTCAGCTCGCAGAACCGCGCGTCGGGCCACGAGTGGCTGCGCCGGCTCGCCGCGCACTTCCGCAGCGCGGTGTGGTGCAACCCCGAGCCGGAGCGGTTCTGGGCCGGCACGACGATCGAGGTGATCGCGAGCGTGTTCGCGATGTGGCCGCTCACGCTCGACGGGCTCGCCCAGGCGGTGCGCTACCTGGTCCGCGGCGGCGAGCGACCCAGGGTCGGCGATCCGGAGCGCTGGATGAAGTCGATGGTCGGCTGAAGACGTGTAGAACAAAGCCTGGAAACGTCTCCAGGAGACGTTGAGGTTGACCTCTGCGTACGGCCACGTCAACCTCAACGACTTCCGTCAAGGTCAAGGCCCAGGTCGACGTCAACCGGGCGGTCCGCCTGAGGCAAGGCCCCGAACCCTTGGTTCGACACCTCTTGAGCCCGTCGGCTACGACGGCTTCTTGTTGAAGTCAGGCTCGGGCTCGCTGGCCGACCCGCCGGCAGCGGGGGGCGGCGCAGGCGCCGGCGGGGCGCTGCTCGGGTCCTGGGCCGGCGCCGCGCCACCGCCGGGCGCCGAACCGCCGCTGGGCGAGGTCACCGGCACATCGCCACCGGGGCCTTCGGTCTCGGGGGGCTGCGGCTTGACCGGGGCGGGCTGCGGGCGCGGCGCCTGCACCGTGAGCTTCTCGTCGAGGGTGGCCAGCATCCGGGTGTCGTCCTCGGTGAGCTTGGCGATCTCGAGCGTGCGGTCGATCGAGCGGAACCCGCTCTTCTTGAGCTGGATGCGCACCAGCTTCTTCGCGCCCTGCGCGGACGTCAGCTCGATGTCTGACGGCGTGGTGCGCCCGGTGGCGACGCTGTCGATCGTGATCGCCGCGCCCGGCGGATCGGTGACGATCGAGATCACGCGCGGCTTGGCGACCAGCTTGGCGATCGACTTTTCGTCACCGCCCTTGATGTCGAGCTCGAGCGCCGCGTAGCCGTGCGCGCTGACGCGCACCTTGTAGGCCTTGCCCTTCTCGAGCCGGGCCGTGAGCGGCGCGGGGCCCGCCTGGTCGGTGCCCAGGACCTCGATCTGGGCGAAGTCGGCGGTCGAGGCGATCACCGTGTCGACCGCCTCGGCCCTGGGCGTGGCGACCGGCGGTGGGGTGGGGGCGGCCGCGACCGCCGGATCCGGCGTGGCCTGGCTGCCCGGCGCGGGCCCCGGCGCGGCGATGGCAGGGCCGGCGGGCTCGGGCGCGATCGCGCGCGGCCGCAGCACGAGGAACCACACGGCGGCGCCGGCGACCGCGACGACGACCAGCGCGAGGATGAGGAACGGCGAGCTGCTGCGCTCGTGGAGCGACGGCATGCGCGCCGGCATGGTCCGATCGCTGCCGACCGTATGGTGCGCGAGCGACGGCACCGGTGGGATCAGCGGCGACGGCTCGGTCATCTCCATGCCGATGGGCGGCGTCTGCAGCCGGGCGCGCGCGGCGTCGCCGGGGCGCCCCGCGACGAACGCGGGCTCGCCTCGCGCCGAGGCCGCGGCGTCGACCAGCCGCGACCGACCCGCCAGCTCGGCCTCCGCGGCGTCGAGCGGCTCGCCGGTCGGCCGTGCGGTGGCTGCGTGCCGCCCCGTCGCCGGGCTGACGCGCTCGCGGCGGGCCTGCGCGGCTTCGGCGGCCTCGGTCTGGGTTTCGGCGCGCTCGCTCGCCTCGACGTGGCCCCGGCGGCCGGCGAGATCGTCGCTCGCCGGGGCGCCGTCGGCGGTGGCGGCGATCAGCTCGTCGAGCGCGCGGACCTTGGTCGCCTCCTCGAACGCCTCGTCCGGGAACTCGTCGGCGTCCGAGTGGAACGGCATCGGCTTGGGCAGCGGCGTGTGGGAGTCGTTGTGTCCGGCGTCCTCGGCGTTGCGCCGCGACCGGTCGCTCTCCTTGCCGAGCAGGGCCTCCTGCATCGGCGCGGGCGCGACGCGGGTCGGGGTGTCGGTGAACAGCGGCGGCTTGGTCGTATCGTTGGCGGGGCGCTGCGGCGCCTGCTTGGCCTTCTCGGCGAGGATGCGCTCGAGGATGCCCTGGCTGCCATCGGCGAGTCGGTCGAACCGCACGCCCATGCCCGGCGCGATCGCCGGCCGGGTCGGGTCGTTCTCGCGCGTCCACACCACCGTGCCTTCCCCGGCGATCAGCGGGGACGCATCGCGCAGCTGGAACTCGAACTTCATCTGGGTCCCGACCGCGAGCGGTTCTTTGGTCCGGATGAAGATCCCGCCCTGGCTGACATCGACGGCATAGCGCTCGATGAACTGCTCCAGGGTCTCGCTCTTGAACTTGATCTTGAGCGTGACCGGCGTGCGCTTCCCTTGTCGGGTATTTGTGTCGACCAAGCAAATCTCCGCGTCGTCGCTCGCGAGCGGCGCCTCATCGCGCCAATGCAAGACACCGATTTGGCTCGATTCTAGGCGCGCCACGTGCGCAATGCAACGCGCCCACGGTTTTGTGTATTGTCGCCGCGATGTCAGCGTCGGTTCGGTCGATTCGCCGCGTCCTGGTTGCCAACCGAGGAGAGATCGCCGTCCGCGTGATGCGGACCTGCAAGGAGCGCGGCATCGAAACCGTGGCGGTTTACAGCGACGTCGACCGCCTGGCCCCCCACGTCCAGCTCGCCGATCGCGCGGTGGCCATCGGCCCCGCTCCCGCCGCCGAGAGCTACCTGGTCATCGAGAAGATCGTGGCGGCGTGCCACGCGACGGGCGCCGACGCGGTCCATCCAGGCTACGGATTTCTGTCGGAGAACGAAGACTTCGCCGACGCTTGCGCGGCGGCCGGCATCGTGTTCATCGGGCCGTCGGCCGAGGCGATGCGCAAGATGGGCAGCAAGACCTCTGCGCGGAAGACCGTGTCGGCGGCAGGCACACCCGTCGTACCCGGGGATAACGGCCCGGGCGGCGAGGGCTTTCCGAGCGCCGAGCTGGCGCTGGCGGCGGCGCACAAGATCGGGTTCCCGGTCCTGATCAAGGCTGCGGCCGGCGGCGGCGGCAAGGGGATGCGGCTCGTGGCGGGGGAGGCCGAGCTGGCCGCGGCGTTCGAGGGCGCCCGGCGCGAGGCGACCGCCGCGTTCGGCGATGGGACGGTGTATCTCGAGAAGGCGATCGAACGGCCGCGCCACATCGAGATCCAGGTGTTCGGCGACCACCACGGCAACCTGGTGCACCTGGGGGAGCGCGACTGCTCGATCCAGCGCCGCCACCAGAAGGTGATCGAAGAGGCGCCATCTCCGGTGGTGTCGGGCGAGCTGCGCGCCCGGATGGGCGCCGCCGCGATCGCCGCGGCCCGCGCGGTCGCGTACACCGGCGCCGGCACCTGCGAGTTCCTGCTCGGCGCCGATGGCGGGTTCTACTTCCTCGAGATGAACACCCGGCTGCAGGTCGAGCACCCGGTGACCGAGCTGGTGTACGGGCTCGATCTGGTGAGCTGGCAGATCGACGTCGCCGAGGGCCGCGCGCTGCCGCTCACCCAGGCCGAGCTCGACGCGCGCCGCCGCGGCCACGCCGTCGAGTGCCGGATCTACGCCGAGGATCCGGTCAGGTTCCTGCCGTCGCCGGGGATCATCACGCACCTGCGCCTGCCCGAGGGCCCGTACGTGCGCAACGACGCTGGCTGCTACGAGGGCGCCGAGATCCCGGTGCACTACGATCCGATGATCGGAAAGCTCATCGCGTGGGGCGAGGATCGGCCGGCGGCGCTGGCGCGCATGCGCCGCGCGCTCGACGAATATCAGGTCCGAGGCATCGAGACCAACCTGGCGTTTCACCGCCGCTGCCTCCGCCACGCCGCGTTCGTCGCCGGCGACTACGATACCGGCTTCATCGGACGCAACGCCAAGGAGCTCGCGCCGCGCGCCGCGCCCGCCGCGCTCGAGGCGGCGATCGTCGCGGTGGCGCTCGATGCCGTGACGGCCGTGCCCTCGGCGCGCGGAGCGGCGACCGAGCGCAGCGAGACCTCCGAGCCGTCGGCCTGGCGTCGCCAGGTCCGCTGAACCGGCGAGCCGCGGCGAGCGTCGCGTCGCGGGCTGGCTCAGCGGTTTGCTGATCCGTGGGGTGGGATCTTCGAGCATACGCCCGTGCCAGGACCGATCAACGGCGAATCGACGCAGGCGATCGAGGATCGCCGTCGGTTTCCAGGAGATCGTCGGCTGCGTGGCCTCCGCGATTGCGCGAACCGTAGGCAGTCGGTAGAACACGCCGGGCGCTTGGTTCCCGCGCCCAGAGGTTATCCATGGCGCAGCAAACCAAGTTCGTGTTTGTCACCGGCGGTGTCGTTTCGTCGCTCGGCAAGGGCATGGTCTCGGCGTCGATCGGCGCGCTCATGGAGAACCGCGGCCTGCGGGTCGCGAACATGAAGCTCGATCCGTACATCAACGTCGATCCGGGGACGATGAACCCGACCCAGCACGGCGAGGTGTTCGTCACCGACGATGGCGCCGAGACCGACCTCGACCTCGGGCACTACGAGCGGTTCGTGTCCACCAAGATGTCGCGGCTCAACAACATCACGACCGGCCAGGTCTACTCGTCGGTGATCGGCAAGGAGCGCCGCGGCGAGTACCTCGGCTCGACCGTCCAGGTGATCCCGCACATCACCGACGAGATCAAGGGCCGCATCCTGCGGTGCGCCGAGGGGCTCGACGTGCTCGTCGTCGAGGTCGGCGGCACGGTCGGCGACATCGAGTCGCTGCCGTTCCTCGAGGCGGTGCGCCAGCTCCGCGTCGAACTCGGCACCCAGAACTCGGTCAGCGTCCACCTGACGCTCGTGCCGCACATCCGCGCCGCGGGCGAGTTCAAGACCAAGCCGACCCAGCACTCGGTCCAGAAGCTGCGCGAGATCGGGATCCAGTGCGACGTGCTCGTGGTGCGCTGCGAGCAAGCGCTGCCCGACGAGACCATCAAGAAGATGGCGATGTTCTGCTCGGTCACGAGCGACGCCGTGTTCCAGTCGGTCGACGTCGATACCGTGTACCGGCTGCCGGTCGCGCTCGCCGAGCAGGGCCTCGATCAGAAGCTCGCCTCGCTGCTCAACATCTGGTCGCGCGCGTCGCGGCTGTCGGCGTGGGAGGAGGTCGTCAAGCGGATCATCGAGCCCAAGCGCAAGGTCACCGTCGGGTTCATCGGCAAGTACGTCCAGCTCATCGAGTCGTACAAGAGCCTCAACGAGGCGCTGCTCCACGGCGGGATCGCCAACGACTGCAAGGTCGAGATCAAGCACATCGATAGCGAGGATCTCGAGAAGCACGGCGTCGGTGCGCTGTCGGGTTACGACGGCATCCTCGTCGCGCCCGGGTTCGGCGCGCGCGGCACCGAGGGCAAGATCGCCGCGGTCCGCTACGCCCGCGAGAACCGCGTGCCGTTCTTCGGGATCTGTTTCGGGATGCAGCTCGCCTGCATCGAGTTCGCGCGCCACGCCGGCGGCCTCGATCGCGCCAACTCGACGGAGATCGATCCGCTGACCCCGCACCCGATCGTCGATCTGATGCCCGATCAGCGCGGCGTCACCGACAAGGGCGCGACGATGCGGCTCGGCTCGTATCCCTGCCTGCTCAAGGCCGGCACGCGCGCCGCCGAAGCCTACGGCTCGACCGAGATCTCCGAGCGCCATCGCCACCGCTGGGAGATCAACAACAATTATCGCGACCTGCTCGAGAAGCACGGCATGGTCATCTCGGGGATGTCGCCCGACGGCCGGCTGGTCGAGATGATCGAGCTGCCGCAGCACCCGTACTTCGTGGGCTGCCAGTTCCACCCCGAGTTCAAGTCGCGGCCACGCCTGCCGCACCCGCTGTTCGCCCGGTTCATCCGGGCGGCGGTCGAGCGCCAGATGGGGCTCGCCAAGCTCCACGCGGTGTGACGCGCTGACGCCGGAGCCGGCGTCGAGAGACATGGGGTCTGGCAGGGCGCATGCGAGATCTGGACCTGAGCCTCGTCCGGACCGTTGACGTGCCAGCTGCCCAACGCGCGCCTCGTTGCGACCGTGCAAGCGTCGCGGCGTGGCCAGGCCGCGCCTCAGAGTCAGGACATCGTTAGGGTAAAGCAAGACCTAGGCCACGAAGCCTTTACTTTGGAGGGGTCTAGAAGTAAGCTCTTATTCAAGCGTCGTACCAGTGCGTCGCCGCCTGCCCGAAATGCTAACCGATTGTAACTACAAAAGGAGCTTCTGATGGCCATGGAGATGCGCCAGGAACTGAAGCTGTCGCAGCAGCTGGTGATGACGCCGCAGCTGCAACAGGCGATCCGGCTCCTGCAGCTATCGCGCATGGAGCTGGCCGACCTCGTGCACGAGGAGATGCTCGAGAATCCCATCCTCGATGATGAGATGGACAGCGACCAGGAGCGCTCGCGCGAGAAGGACGAGATGGGGAGCGACGAGCAGCAGCTCCACCAGCTCGAGGGCGCTGGCGTCACCGAGACCGCGATCGAAGGTTCGGTGCAGGATGGCATCGCGCAGACCGAGATCGCCGGCGATGCCAACGCAGTCAACGAGATTGATTGGGAAAATTATCTCGACAACTACTCGATGGCGCCCGCGATGCCGGCGTTCCGCGGCGACGGCGAGGAGATGCCGTCGCTCGAAGCCACGCTGACCCGGCCGCCGAGCCTGCACGATCACCTCGCGTGGCAGCTCAAGATGACCAACCTGCCGCTCGACCAGCTCGAGATCGGCATGACGATCCTCGGCAATATCGATGCCGACGGCTACATCAAGGACCCGCCGATCGAAGAGATCGCGGCCGACCTCGGGGTCGACCCGGTCCTGTGCGAGATGGTGCTCGAGAAGATCCAGTCGTTCGATCCGATCGGCGTCGGCGCACGGTCTCTGGCCGAGTGCATGTTGATCCAGTGCGTCGCGGCAGGCCAGGACGACGACCTGTGCGTGAAAATGATCAAGAGCCACCTCGGCAACCTCGAAAAGAAGAACTACGCCGCGATCGCGCGCGACCTGAAGCAGCCTCTGGAGGAGATCTACGAGGCCGCCAAGGTCATCATGGACTTCGATCCGCGGCCGGGCCGGCAGTACTCGACCGACGACCCGCACTACGTCACCCCCGACGTCTACATCCACAAGGTCGGCGACAAGTACTTCGTCGTCCCCAACGACGACGGCCTGCCCAAGCTCAAGATCAGCGGGTTCTACAAGAACGCGATGGGCAACTCGGCGGCGTCCAAGGACTACGTCCAGGACAAGCTGCGCTCGGCCCAGTGGCTGATCCGGTCGATCCAGCAGCGCCAGCGGACGATCATCAAGGTCGCCGAGTCGATCCTCAAGTTCCAGCGCGAGTTCTTCGACAAGGGCATCGCCCACCTGAAGCCGCTGATCCTGCGCGACGTCGCCGAGGATATCGGCATGCACGAGTCGACCGTGTCGCGCGTGACGACGTCGAAGTACGTGCACACCCCGCAGGGCATCTTCGAGCTCAAGTTCTTCTTCAACAGCGGCATCTCACGGACCAACGGCGAGGACCTCGCGTCCCAGGCCGTCAAGTCGAAGATCAAGGAGCTGGTCGACAGCGAGGACGTCAAGCGCCCGCACAGCGATCAGAAGATCGTGGAGCTGCTCAAGAAGGGCGGCATCGATATCGCCCGGCGGACCGTGGCGAAGTACCGCGAGCAGCTGGGCATCCTGTCCTCGAGCAAGCGCAAGCAGGTGTTCTGACGCGGATCGTCGGGATCGCGGCCTGCAGAATTGCGGCCCCTGTGTGAATTCCTCGAGACGTTCCCGTGATCGGGGTGTGAGGGCGGCGGTATGATAGAGGTCCACCACCAGGGAGGACTCGATGCAATTCGCCGCGACGTTCCGGCACATGGAACCGACCGAGGCTCTGAAGGCATATGCGCGCGAGCGTATGGAGCGAGTTCGAAAGTACCTTCCGGACCCGATCTCCTGCCACGTCGTCTTCAGCACGGAGCGTCACAACCACCGCATCGACGTCACCTTCCAGCTCCACAACGGCCTCGCGGTCTCGGGCCACGAGATCACCGAGAACATGTACAGCTCGATCGACCTCTGCATCGCCAAGATCGAGCGTCAGGTTCGCAAGTACAAGGGCAAGCTCGAGGGCATGCGGGCCCGGCCACACCACGTGGTGGCGATGCCGTGGTCGCACTCGATCGTCTCCGAGGCGTTCGGTGAGGTCGGCGACGGCGCCGCCAACGGGGTCACCAAGGACCACCACGACGCAGGTCCACATCCGGAGTTTCAGGTCGTCAAGACCGAGAAGTTCCACGCCCAGCCGCTGTCGGTGTCCGACGCCATCGTCCAGCTGAACCTGATGCACGAGCCGTTTCTGGTGTTCTGCCAGGACACCGACGGCCGGGTCGCGGTGGTCTACAGGCGCGACGACGGCGGCTACGGCCTCATCGAGACGCCCGCCACCATGCCTGCCTTACCGGCCACGGCGCCGGCGGCGATCGATCGGGTCATCTGAGGCCCGGTCGCGACGATAGATCCGGCGCGATCGCGGCCATCACGCCCGGCCCCTCGGGATCGAAAAGTGGTAGGTTCGTGAGCGACTGATGAAGATCGTCGACCTCATCCGACGCGACATGGTCGTTCCTGCCCTGCAGGCGACCGATAAACGTGGCGTCCTCGAGGAGCTCGCCGTGTTCATGGCGAGCCGGCATCCGCGGATCGACCGCGCGACCTTGTCGCGCGTGTTGATCGAGCGCGAGCAGCTCGCCTCGACCGCGATCGGCGAGGGCGTCGCGATCCCCCACGGCAAGCTGAGCGCGGTGGGCGAGATCGTCGCCTGCCTGGGGCGCGCGCCGACCGGCGTCGACTTCGATTCGATGGACGGCCAGCCGACGTACCTGTTCTTCGTGCTGGTCGCCCCCGAGTCGTCCACCGGGGCGCACTTGAAGGCGCTCGCCCGGATCAGCCGCGTGTTCAAGGACCCGGAGTTCCGCCGCCGCCTGCTCGCCGCCTCCGACGCCGACGCGATGTATCACGTGGTCGCGGAAGAGGACGCCAAGTACTGAATGTCGAGCGCGATCAGCGTCGGTGAGCTGCTCGAGCGCGCGGAGCTAGAGATGACCGCCGTGGCGGGTCAGGCGGGCTTCGACCGCACCGTGACCGTGCCGCGGATCCAGAAGCCGGGCCTCGCGCTGACCGGATGGCCGGAGCAACTGCACCCCGGGCGCGTGCTCGTGCTCGGCGGCACCGAGATCGATTTTTTGCGCGACAACGAGCCGGCGCGCCACCTCGGGCTCACCACGCTCCTGGCGAGCGATCCGGCGTGCATCGTCGTGTGCCGCGGGCTGTCGCCGCCCGAGGAGCTGGTGGCGGAGGCCGGCGCGCGCGGCGTGCCGGTGCTGGTCTCGCGGCTCATCACCGCCGACTTCATCACCTCGGTGACCAGCTGGATGGCGGATCGGCTGGCGGCGAGCACCGACAAGCACGGCGTGTTGATGGACGTCCTGGGGATCGGCGTGCTGCTGCTCGGCAAGAGTGGGATCGGCAAGAGCGAGACCGCGCTCGATCTGGTGGTCCGCGGCCATCGCCTGGTCGCCGACGACATCATCCGGATCCGGCGGCAGAGCGGCTCGGTCGTCGGGCGGGGAGCCAACATCATCGGCCACCACATGGAGATCCGCGGCCTGGGCATCATCAACGTCAAGGATCTGTTCGGCATCTCGGCGGTGCGCGACACCAAGCGCATCGAGCTGGTCGTCGAGCTGCGCGAGTGGAACCCCGACGAGGAGTACGACCGCCTCGGGTTCGATGACAGGTTCGTGCGGATCCTCGACGTCGCGGTCGCGGTGGTCCAGCTGCCGGTGCGGCCGGGCCGGAACCTGGCGACGCTGATCGAGGTCGCGGCGCGAAACCAGCTGCTCAAGGTGCAGGGCACCCACTCGGCGCGCGCGTTCCGCGATCAGCTGCACCGCGCGATGGAGGCGCAGGCGGAGTCCACCGTCGACGTGCCGATGGATGCGGTGGAGTAGATGCAGATCGTGATCGTCACAGGGCTGTCCGGCGCGGGCAAGAGCACCGCGCTGCGCGCGCTCGAGGACATCGAGTTCACCTGCGTCGACAATATCCCGGTGCCCCTGGTGAGCCAGCTGGTCGATCACCTGGTCCAGGAGGGCGATCGCGACAAGCTGGCGATCGCGGTCGATTCGCGGCAGCGCCGCAACCTCGGCGGCTGGACCCAGGCGCTCGCCAAGCTGCGCGGCCAGGGCCACCGGCTCGACGTCATGTTCCTCGACGCCACCGACGAGGTGCTGCTGCGCCGCTACAGCGAGACCCGGCGGCGCCATCCGCTGTCGGGCGACGAGCTCACCGAGGGCGTGCGGCGCGATCGCGAGGTGATGAGCGAGCTGCGCCCGGGCGCGGCCGTCATCGACACGTCGCACCTCAACATGCACCAGCTGAAGTCGATCATCCAGGAGCGCTACGGCGGCACCGGCAAGCTCGCCGTGACGCTGGTCTCGTTCGGCTTCAAGCACGGCCTGCCGATCGAGCTCAACCACGTGTTCGACGTGAGGTTTTTGCCCAACCCGTACTTCGAGCCGACGCTGACCCACCTCGACGGTCGCGATCCGGCGGTCGCGGCCTACGTGCTCGGCCCCGATGGGCTCGAGGCGGTGCGCCAGGTCGAGGGCATCCTGCGGTTCTCGCTGCCGCAGTTCCAGAAGGAGGGCAAGCTGTACGTCACCATCTGCATCGGATGCACGGGAGGCCGCCACCGCTCGGTCGCGATCGTGGAGGAGCTCCGCAAGCGGCTCGGCTCGTCCTGGGATATCATGGTGCGCCACCGCGACGTCGATCGGGGGAACTGATGGCCGCCGAGGACCGCGCTGAAAAGACCTTGCAGATCCAGAACGAGCTCGGGCTCCACGCCCGCGCGGGGACGAAGTTCGTCCAGATCGCGTCGAAGTTTCCGTGCGAGGTCACGGTGACCAAGGCGAGCAACGAGGTCAACGGCAAGAGCATCCTCAGCCTGCTCACGCTGATGGCGCCCAAGGGCACGACGCTCACGATCCGGGCCAAGGGCGATCGCTCCGAAGAGGCGATCGCCGCGCTGGCCGCGCTGATCGACGACAAGTTCGGCGAGGGAAAGTAGCCCCACGGCGATGACCGAGATCCGGCACGAAGTTCGCCGCCACGGGCTCGGCGTGTCGGCCGGGATCGCGTTCGGCCGCGCCTACCTGATCGGCCGCGATACGCTCAAGGCGCCGCGCCACCACGTCGAGCTCGACGACGTCGACACCGAGATCGCGCGGCTCCACAAGGCGATCGCGGCGAGCGACAAGCAGCTCGCCAAGATCAAGGAGAAGCTCGCGTCGGAGAACGAGAGCGACTACCACATCATCACGGCGCACCAGATGATGCTGCACGACGAGCACCTGGTCGACGCGGCGATCGGCTACGTGCGCGACCAGCTGATCAACGCCGAGTGGGGCCTGCGCCGCGCGGTCGACGATATCGCCGGCGTGTTCGACCGCATGGAAGACGTCTACCTGCGCGAGCGGCGCAGCGACGTCGAGTTCGTGTTCGAGCGCGTGCTGCGCAACTTGCTCGGCCGCGACACCGGCCCGGTCCAGCCGCCGCCCGACGCGATCGTCGTCGCGTACGACCTGTCGCCGGCCGATACCGCCCAGCTCCACAAGGCCGCGGTGTCGGGCCTCCTGACCGACGCCGGTGGCAAGACCTCGCACACCGCGATCATCGCCCGCGCCCACGAGATCCCCGCGGTGGTCGGGCTCGAGAACATCACCGAGCTGGTCGAGACCGACGATCTGCTGCTGCTCGACGGCGGCTCGGGCATCGTCATCATCAACCCGACGGCGGCCACGGTCGCCGAGTTCCGCGACGAGCAGCGCCGCCAGGTCGCGGCCGGCGCGGCGCTGCACTCGATGCGCGACCTGCCGGCCGCCACGCTCGACGGCACCGAGATCGCGCTGTACTGTAACATCGACGGCCACGACGAGCTCGAGGACGCGCTCGAGTACGGCGCGATGGGCGTGGGGCTGTACCGCACCGAGTACCTGTTCATGGGCCAGGCCGAGCCGCCCGACGAGGAGCGCCATTACCAGACCGCGGTCGAGGTGCTCAAGCGCCTGGGCGGCCGCCCGGCGACGATCCGCACGTTCGACCTCGGCGCCGACAAGCTCGCGCCGTTCCTCGAGGCGGCGGCGCTCGAGGAGGCCAACCCCGCGCTCGGCCTGCGCTCGATCCGGCTGTGCCTGTCGCAGATCGGCCGGCCGCTGTTCCGGTCGCAGCTCCGGGGCCTGCTCCGCGCCTCGGCCCACGGCCCGCTCAAGATCATGTTCCCGATGATCTCCGGCGTCGCCGAGCTGCGCGCGACCAAGGCGGTGGTCGACGACGTCAAGCTCGAGCTCCGCGAGGCCGGGGTCGCGTTCGACGAGAACGTCAAGCTCGGCATCATGATCGAGATGCCGGCCGCCGCGCTGACCGCCGACTTCCTCGCCGAGGAGTGCGATTACTTCTCGATCGGCACCAACGATCTCATCCAGTACACGATGGCGGTCGATCGCGTGAACGAGTACGTCTCGTACCTCTACGAGCCGCTCCACCCGGCGCTGCTGCGGCTGATCGGCGACGTCGCGCGCGCGGCCCACGCCCAGCACATCCCGGTCGCGGTGTGCGGCGAGATGGCGGGCGAGCCGATGATCGCGCCGGTCCTGATCGGCCTGGGGATCCGCGAGCTGTCGATGAGCGCGGTGTCGGTGCCCGAGGTCAAGGCGATGATCCGCTCGACGCGGCTCAGCGAGACCGAGGCGCTGGTCCACCGGCTCAAGAAGCTGGCGACCGCGGCGGAGGTCCGCGCGATGGTCGCCGAGTATGTGTTCGGGCGCACCGCGGCGCACCGCAAGGGCCGCGTGTGACGGCCCCGCTCGCGGAGCGGGACTAGTGTCTTGCGGGTTCTGCTCGCAGCGTTCGCGCTGATCGCGCTGGCGACCCGCGCGTGGGCCGGGGATCCGACGCGGGTCTACCGCACGATCGACTCCGACCACTTCGTCATCTACTACTACGAGCCGCTGGACGACGTGGCGCGCCGGCTCGCCGTGGTCGCCGAGCGAGCGCACCGCACGCTCGCGCCCGCGCTCGATCACCTGCCCGACGGCAAGACGATCGTCGTCCTGGTCGACGACACCGACAGCGCGAACGGGTTCGCCAGCGTGCTGCCGCGCAACGCGATCCAGATCTTCGCGACCGGCCCGACCGGGTTCAACGAGCTCGACGACCACGAGGACTGGCTGTACGGCCTGATCGCCCACGAGTACACCCACATCCTCCACCTCGACACGATGGAGGGGCTGCCGACGATCTACAACCGGATCTTCGGCCGGCTGTGGTCGCCGAGCCAGATCATGCCGCGCTGGCTGATCGAGGGCATCGCGGTCTACGAGGAGTCCAAGCGCAGCGCCGGTGGCCGCAACCGCGGGACCCGGTTCGATCAGTACCTGCGGGCGGCGCGTGATGGCCACCAGGAGCTCGGGCTCGACGAGGTCACCGGCGCGCCGCGGCGATTCCCGCACGGCAACGCGGTGTACGTCTACGGCTCGCACTTCCTGCGCTACGTGTTCGACCGGTTCGGCGACGACGTGCTCGGCAAGATGACGCACCTCGCGGGCAGCTTCGCGCCGCCGTACGCGGTCAACCGGCAGATCGCCAAGCTCGTGGGCGAGCCGTTCACCGAGCTGTACGACGCGTGGAAGCGCTACCTGCGCGATCGCTACAGCCAGCAGGAGATGGCCGCCGAGCGCCGCGGCCTGGCCGCCGGGCGCGCGCTGACCCACTCGGCGGAGAACAACCTGTGGCCGCACTACAGCGCCGACGGCAAGCAGCTGTGGTGGCTCGAGTCCGATGGCTACGCGCTGACCAAGATCCGGGCGATGCCGGTCGGCGGCGACGTCCGCGGCGCGCGCGACATCGCGCAGATCGACAACCTCGGGCCGTTCGACCTCTTGCCCGACGGCTCGCTGATCTACGAGCAGAGCCGGCTGTACCGCCGCGACTACTCCTATGAAGACCTGATGTACCGCGACGCGGCGACCGGCCACACCGTGCGGCTGTCGACCGGCCGGCGCGCGCGCGATCCGGCGGCGTCGCCGGACGGCCGGCGCGTCGCGTTCTCGATGAACGAGCACTCCGAGAGCGTGCTGGCGATCCAGGCGGTGGCGCCCGACGCGCCGGCCCAGGTCGTGTGGCGCGGCGCGCGCTACGACCAGGCGTACCAGCCGGCGTGGTCGCCCGACGGCGCGCGGATCGCGTTCTCGGCGTGGCGCGCAGGCGGGCTGCGCGACATCCTGATCGTCGAGCTCGCCTCGGGCCAGGTCGACGAGATCACCCGCGATCGCGCGATCGACATGGCGCCGGCGTGGTCGCGCGACGGCCGCTACGTCTACTTCGACAGCGACCGCACCGGGATCTCGAACATCTACGCGTTCGACACCTCGGATCGCTCGCTGTGGCAGGTCACCAACGTGGTCGGCGGCGCGTTCGGCGCGGCGCCGTCGCCCGACGGCACCCGGCTGGCGTACGAGGCCGCGGTGCCCCAGGGCGGCTACGACCTCTACGAGCTGCCGCTCGAGCGCGCGCGCTGGCTGCCCGCGCGCGACTACCTCGACGACAAGCCGCCGCCGCGCGTGATCCGCGATCAGGAGGCCTGGGTCAGCGCGCCGCGGCCGTACCGCGCGATCGAGACCCTGGCGCCCCAGACCTGGACCGGCACGTTCCACTACGGCTCGACCTCGACGGCGTCGCTGGCGACCGGCGGCAGCGACGCCGTCGGGCTGCACACCTACTCGCTGGCGCTGGCGTCCGACACCCTGCATACCGCGCTCAACGTCGGCGCGTCCTACGGCTACACCGGGCTCCGGCCGGGGTTCCGGGTGTCCGGCGCGCGGACGCTCCTCACGCGCGGCGGGTTTCGCATCGACGGCCGCAACGCGAACTACACCGAGGAGGACTGGAGCGGCACGCTGGCGCTCGACGTCCCGTTCGAGGCGCGGCCGGGCGCGAGCTGGGCGCTGTCGTTCAGCTACGACCTCGACTGGTTTCGCGAGGTCTCGGCGCCGAGCGTCACGCTCGATCCGAACCAGCACCCGCTGGTCACGCCGATCACGGACTACACCCAGGCCGGCGTCGCCAGCCGGGTCGCGTACTCCGACGTCAAGTCGACGACGTTTGGCTACGGCGCGGTGGCCGGGTGGGACGGCGCGGTCAGCCTCCGGATCGATCATCCGGCGCTCGGCGCGCGCTACCGCAACGTCACGGTGAGCTACGGGCTCGATGCCTACCAGCGGTTGTGGGGCGCGACGCCGGTCGTCGCGGTGCGCCTGGTCGGCGCGCTGCGCGCCGGCGACCTCGTGCGGGACGGCGGCTTCGTGCTCGGCGGCGTGCCGTCCCAGGACCTCGTGAGGTCGATCATCGATAGCTCGCGCACCTCGGTGACCGGCTACCTGCGCGGCTATCCCGTGCGGGCGCTCGCCGGCAACCAGTACCACCTGCTGAACCTCGAGTACCGCCAGGAGCTCGTGACCGTGGAGCACGGCATCGCCACGCTGCCGATCTACGTGCGGAGGCTCAACCTCGCGGTGCTGAGCGATACCGCGACCGCGTTCGACGGTCCGTTCCACCCCGGCGACGACGTCCGGACCTCGCTCGGCGCTGCCTTGCGGCTCGACGCCTTCTTCGGCTACTACATGCCCGGCACGTTCGAGATCGGCTATTCGCGTGGCGTGATGCGCGGCGGGATCGACGAGACCTGGTTCTTGCTCACCGGGAGCTTATGACGCAGGAGGCACCCAAGGTTGCCGCGCCGGAGCGGGACGCGAGCGACGCGGCGATCGAAGCGCCGGCCGTGCCGGCGATCGAAGCGCCGGCCGTGCCGGCGGTCGCCGAGCCGGGCCCCTCCCGCGTGATCGGCGGTGAGGTCGCGGTCGACGTCGCGCGCCAGCTCGCCGAGCCGGTGCGCGCGCTCCGCGAACGCCTGGGCCTGGTCGTCGATCACCTCGAGCGCCACGTCGCGACCTCGACCGGCCCGACGCCGTATCCGTGGCGCTCGCTGCAGGCGCTGCGCCACGATCTCGCCGCGACCTACCTCGAGGCGACGAGCCTGGCGCGGCGGCTCGACGAGCTCGATCGCGCGCTCGCGCCGGCGCCGGCCGGTTGGTTCGACCTGCCGGCCGCGGTCGAGCTCGGCCTTCACCTCGCGAGCCACCACCTCGCCGCCGGCATCGAGCTCTTGATCGATCTTGGCAACACGCCGCCGGCGCGCGGCACGCCGGGCACGCTCGCGCTCGCCGTCGCCCAGCTGGTCGCCATGTCGGCGAGCTCGGCGCGCGAGCTACCGGGCAGCGCGGTCAGCGTGCGGGTCGTCCCCGACGGGCCGTGGGCGCTGGTCACGATCGCCGATAACGGCGCCGGCAGCCCGCGCGCGGATGCGCTGGGCGAGCTGGTCCGCGGCGTCGTCGCGCCGTGGGGCGGCACGCTCGACGCGGCCTCGGTCGCCGGCGCTGGCTGCGCGTTCGAGCTGCGGCTGGCGACCGGCGCGGAGTAGCCTGGCGTGGCGCGGCGCAGCTGACGGAAGGCCGTCGACGAGCCGGCTTCTGACCTCGCCGGTGAGCCCGGATCGGCCGAAGCTCCGGGCGGACCGCCGGACCGCGAGGTGCGGCGACAGCGCCGAGATCAGCGTGTCGCGGAGCCACCGCCGGTTCACTCGGCGAACACCTCGGCGAGCGCGGTGGCTGACAGGATGCGCATGGTCCAGAGGTCGATCTGCTCGACGGGCGCCGTCGCGATGCGTTGCTCGACATGAGCGTCCACGGCGGCACCAAAGCGCTGCCGCAGCAGGCGCAGCAGCACCGCGCATTCGCCCTGCTGGATGCCCTGCTGGACGCCCTGCTGGACGCCCTGCAGGATGCCCTGCTGGACGCCCTGCAGGATGCCCTGCTGGACGCCCTGCAGGATGCCCTGCTTGACGCCTTCCTGAATCGCCTCCTGGCGCCAGGTCTCGACGATGTCTTGGGTCTGCATGAGGAACTCCTGGTCGTCGTCCGTCCGCTGTGCAGGGTCTGCCGGGATCTCCAGCCGTAAGCGTACCAGAAGTGGAAGCGCAAGGCTGCGCGCGGGATCCGCGGTCCGCAACGCCTTGATCTCGGCGATCGCCTGCTTCAGCACAAGGCCGGCGCCGAGCAGGCGCAGGAGCAACGTGTCGGGCGTGATGGGCAGCTCGCTGACCACCACGAGCCGCGTCCATAGCAAGGACGGGCCTTCGTAGATGCCGGGGGGCCAGCCCTCCAGCCGGTGAAGCAGCAAGCCTCGATGCCGCCCTTGGGGCGGCCCGACGAGATCACCCACTGCGTCGGGATCGGGGGTGGCGGCTTGCGGAGCGATAGGTAGTGGCGGAACTGGCCGTGCTTGATCAAGCAGTCGGCGAGATCCTCGCCGCTCGGCGTATTGTGGAAGAACTCCAGGGTGCTCGGGCCTCCGGTGATGCGCCCGAGGAGGCCGAGGTAGCCGGGGACCGGCTCGCAGGCTGGATCGGGCATGAACCAGAGATCGATCCTTCGGGTGTCGGCGGGGACCTCTGCGTCGGTCTCGACCGAGCCGCGCGAGGCGATCGCGGAACGCACCATCTGCTTCCCAAATTGGTCGAAGCGCGTTCGCGTCCAGGCGGGCAAGGAGAACATGGCGTCAGACGTGGAGCAGGGTCGGCCGCCATGAGCGGCACGCCGCACGCGAGCACACCCGACCGCGCTCGCTGGTCTCGTACAGGTTGAAGAACATCAGCAACATCAGGCTAGAAGTTACGGGTAGCCGGGACAAGTTCTCAGACGGAAGAGAGCGCCAAGCTCGTCCTCGCACCGCTGCTCGCCCACGGCCACCGAGCTCGGCCGCCCCGCCGCCTCTAGCGAATCGGCGCCCGCGGCCGAAATCGCCAGGTCCGTTGGTCGAGCGGCGCGAGCACGCCTGCGGTCGTCGTCGGCGTGCATCGAGCTCGGAGTCGCCCGGCAGCACCGCGGCACCCGAGCGTTTCAACGAATGCCGAAAGCTGGAAGTGTTGGACGCGCCGCAAGCCGATACCGCGGCCGCAGGCCGATACCGATGCCGCAAACCGATACAGCACCGCAAGCCGATTCCGATGCCGCAAGCCGATCCCGATCCCGCAAGCCGATCCCGATGCCGCAAGCCGATCCCGACGCCGCAAGCCGATCCCGATGCCGCAAGCCGATGCCGCAAACCGATGCCGCAAACCGATGCCGATGCCGATGCCGCAAACCGATGCCGATGCCGATGCCGGTACCGATGCCGGTACCGATACCGATACCGATACCGCAGCCGCAAACCGATACCGATGCCGATGCCGATGCCGATGCCGATACCGATACCGATACCGATACCGATACCGATGCCGATACCCCAAACCGATACCCCAAACCGATACCGCAGCCGCAAACCGATGCCGATACCGATACCGCAGCCGCAAACCGATGCCGATACCGATACCGATACCGATACCGCAGCCGCAAACCGATGCCGATACCGATACCGATACCGCAGCCGCAAACCGATGCCGCGGCCGCAAACCGATGCCGCGACCGCGACGGCGGCCGCAAACCGATGCCGCGACTGCAAACCGATGCCGCAAACCGCCAGCCCCTGCTGCCACCGCCAGCCGCTGCCGCAACTGCGTCGCTGTTACGGACTTTAGCGGCCTATTGCCGGATCAGCTCGTAGTCGTTGACGGTGCCGCTGTCAAAGAACGTCTCGGCGGTGCACTTGGTGCTGGTCACAGTGCCGCTGGGGAGCAGCGTGCCGGTGCAGTCGGGAACCGCGGGATCGCTCGCCGACCAGGTCGTTCCGACGGCACCGCAGGCGCTCGCAGGGTCCTTGGCGCTATTGATGCAGACGCGAAGCGGCGCCGAGACGTTGCGATTGCCGAGCGCGTCGGTGGTCTCGACCGCGACGCAGGCCCAGCCATCGGGCACGTTGTCGGCGAGGGCGTCAAACACGTAGCCGAGGCAGTTGTCGGAGTCCACCTGGGGAATGCCAAAGATCGCGGGTAGGTGGTGGAAGGGGGTCGAGATCGCGATCGTCGCGTGCGGCTCGCCGTTGCACAGCTGCAGCGGCGCCGTCGTCTGGGTACCTGCGACGCAACCGAGGTTGGACCCGGCGAAGGTGGTCGGTCCGAACAACGCCGCCCCGCCGGGCGGCGCCGCCGCGAGGCTGATGACGACCGGCGAGGCCTTGGGGTTGATGCGGTCGCACGTGCCATCGCCGTTGCTGTCGACCGTCAGCGGGACCCCGGTCGCGTGCAGCACGTTGAGCTTCACCGAGGCGACCCCGGCCAGCGGGATGAACACCGTGGCATCCTTGTTCAACGTCCCGGTGTTCGGGCGATCCTCGACCCGGGCGCGGAACTCGCTGAGCTGCGCGACCGTCTGGCGGTCATTCGGCGCGTCGCCGCCGAGCGGATCGAACGAGTCGCTGCAGGAATTATCCAAGGGGTTGAACATGCGGACCTTGGGCGGATCCATGGACGCCACCGGCGAGCTGTTGTCGAGCGTGATCGGAAATCCGCGCTGGCCGGTGCTCCCGGCCTGATCGACCACCGTGACGAGGATGTTCGGCGACACCAGCCCCGCGAGCACCGACGTATCGAACTGGCCCACCAGGTGGCCGACCTGACCGGGCGACAGGGCGATCGGGTGCGACTCGCTGCCGATCGTGGCCGTCACGCTGGCGACGCCCTCGGCGTCCGTGATTTTCAGGTCGAGCTGCATCACGCCGGCGACCAGGTACGGCGACGCCGGCGTGACGAGCTCGATCACCGGCGGCGCGTTGTCGAGCGGTCCATCGATCGGAACCCCGGAGTCCGCACCCGGTGCGGCGTCCATGGCCACGCCCGCGTCGAGCGTCTTCCCGTTCCCGGTTCCCGGCCCCACGGAGCCATAGTCGCTCGACTTCGAGCAACCGACGATCGACAGGCCGACAACGACCAAGGACATTCCCACGGCAAGGATCGAACGCACGGGCGGAAGTGTCGCCGCGCGCTCTGTGCGGCGCAACAAACCCGGCGGCGAACTCGCGGTCGAGGTGCCCCCCGCGCTCGGCCTCGCCTTCCTCTCACCACCCGCGCACACGCCCGCAGGGGGCGGGGGCGCGCCGATCAGGCGTACCGTGGAAATCGCCGGCGTCGGACTAGCGATCGTCGGCGACCAGGAACTGCTCGATCTTGCCATCGGGGGTCTCGTACACGCTGATCGAGAGCGCCTTGTCGGCGTACTTGGCGCGGTAGTGCCGGTTGGTCATACCGCCGCGCCGGACGTTGGTGATCTGCTCGACGTGCTGGATCGCGCCGAGCGGCGAGAGCGTGCTGGCAAAGTCGTCGATCGCCGCGTCGCTGAAGTAGGCGCTGGCGTTCGGCGTCAGCTTGGTGCGGTCGAGCTTCCTGGCGGCGAGGTCGACGAGCATCTGCTGGATCGTGTGGTCGGTCTCGAGGCTCGGCGCGATCGCGGCGCGCAGCAGCACGTCGCGGACCTGGTTGGCGATCTTGTCGGCGGCGGACGACGCGTCCTGGTTGGTCAGCACGGCGACCGCCAGCTTGTCGTCGGGCAGGATCACGTTGGCGGCGACGAAGCCGAGCACCTCGCCGCTGTGGCGGAGCTCGCGGCGGCCGCTGTTGAGCTGGACGCCGATGCCGAGGCCGTAGCGCGTGCCGGCGCCATTGGCGAGCACGACCTCGGTCTCGAGCTGGTGATACGAGGCCGGCGACAGCACGGCCTGGTTCATCACCGAGATGTCCCACTTGCCGAGATCCTCGGCGGTCATCGCGAGCTCGCCGGCGGCGTACATCCAGCCCGGGCCCTCGTGGGGCGAGACCCGCAGCGGGGCGAGCGCACGGCGGAAGTAGCCCTGCGGATCGGGCTCGGTGAGCTTGCCGCGATCGGTGTCGGTGACGGAGGTCATGCCGAGCCGCTTGAACACCCGCTGGGTCAGCAGGTCGAACAGCGGCATGCCGGCGACCTTCTCGCAGACGAGGCCGGCGATCACGAAGTTGGTATTGCTGTACTGCCACCGGGTGCCGGGCTCGAACTCGAGCGGCTTGCGCGCCCAGCGCTCGAGGATCTGGTTGGCGTCGATCGGCTTCAGCCACTCGGGGACCGCGTAGTCCTGCGGCGCGTAGTCGGGGTAGCCGGAGGTGTGCGACAACAGCTGGCGGAGCGTGATGTCGTCGCCCCGGGTCAGCCCGGGGACATACTTCGAGACATGATCGTCGAGCGCGAGCTTGCCGTCCTCGGCGAGCAGCAGGATCGCCGTGGCGGTGAACTGCTTGCTGATCGAGCCGATGCTGTAGCGCATCGCCGGGGTCGCCGGCGCCTTGGGCGCGAGCCGCGCGTCGCCGTAGGCGTGGGTGTAGACGATCTTGCCGTCGACGACGGCGACCAGCGACGCGCTCGGCACGGAGGTCTCGGCCAGGACCTTGGTGGCGATCCGGTCGATGTTCGCCGGGATGTCCTTGGGGTCGAGCGGCGCCTCGGCGGGCTTGGCCGCCTCGTGGTTCGCGCACGCGCAGATCGCGCACAGTCCCACGGCGATCGCTTGCCTCACGAGGTCGTGCATCGTGCGCGCAGTCTATCAGCGGCCGCCGCGCCGATCACTTACGGGCAGCGGGTCAGCTGCGAGATCCAGCTGCCGACCAGCGCGACCGCGAGCGGGTCGACGCTCGCCGTGCCGAGCGGCGGCATGCCGGGGCGCGACGACACCTTCTGGTAGACCACCGACTGCGCCGGCGAGCCGGGGACCACGGCCTCGCACAGCCGGGTATCGGCCAGCGGCGTGGTCCACCGCAGATCCTTGATCGCGATGTGGTCGGGGTTGTGGCAGTGCGCGCAGTTGCTGGCCAGGTAGCCTCGCATCCGGCGCTCGAGGGTCGCCGACGGATCGTGCGGCGAGACCACGGCGGCGGCGTCGGATGCCGGGCCGATCCCGAGCGCCGCCAAGGTCGGCAGCTGGTCGGCGATCACGCCGCCGTAGTCGAACCAGCGCTGGAGCTGGATCGGCCGCAGCCCGAGCAGCGGGCCGTACGAGTGCTCGTGGCACGACAGGCAGTGGCTGCGGCTCGGGTACACGTGGGCCTGGGTCTGCCCGTCGTCGAGCGGCCAGTCGAACGTCTGGGCCTCGTCGGGCTGGATCGTCGCGTCGGCGCCGTCGGCGGTCCACCGGTAGCTGAAGCCCTGCCAGCCGAGCCTGGCGTCGTTGATCAAGAGCCGGGTCTCGACCGGGCGGCGGGTCGCCGGATCGCCCGGCGTGGTCTCGAGCGCGAACTCCTTGACCATCAGCGTGCCGGGGGGCGCGGTCCAGGCGCCGGTCGCCGACAGGGTCATCGCCGCGGCGCCGTCGGGCAGGCCGATCCAGCGCCGCTTGCGGGAGTCATCGGACCACAGCTCGGCCACGACGTCGTACGGCACGAGGCCGGGGTGGGCGACCGGCGCGGCGGGCGGCGCGATCGTGAAGCAGCCGGTCTGCGACAGCAGGGGCGGGGGCGCGGTCGGCGAGATCGCGCAGCCGGCGATCGAGCTGCGCGCGGCGAGGCCGACCCCGGCGACCGCCGGTCCGTTGAACCGCTCGACCTGTGCGGTGGTGCCCGCGAGCCAGCCGACGACCGGCGCCTGGCCGGCGGCGAGCGCGAGCTGCACGCGCGACGGCGCGGCGCGCGCGTCGAGCAGGAAGGTCCTGCCGCCGACGATCGTCCAGCGATCGGTGTAGCGCGCCACGACGCCGCGCTGGTTGCCCTCGATGAGCTCGGTCCACGCGACGATCGGCGCGCCGGCCGCGTCGATCGCGATCGCCGGGCCGCGCGCGTCGCCGGCGGCGTCGACGTCGAGCAGGTGACCGAGCGGTGTCCAGGTGGTCGCGCCGCCGGTGACCTCGGCGGCGACGACGCCGAACGAGCCGGCCCACGCGTCGTACGCCACCGCGATCGCCGGGCCGCGCGCCGCCAGGCTCAGCTGATCGCCGCCGCTCGGCGGGGCAGCCAGCGCGATCGGCGCGATCGCGGTCCACGCGTCGCCTCCGCGCAGCACGCGGAGCTGGCGGCCGGCGTCGATCCAGCCGATCGCCACCGCGTCGCCGATCGCGAGCGCGGGCTCGCCGATCATCGGCCCGGCGATCGCGGGGTCGCTGGCGATCGGCTGCCATGCGGCGCCGGCCAGCCGGCGCACCGCCGCGGTCGCGCCGAACACCGCGGCGATCGGCGCGCCGTCGCCACCGGTGGCGAGCGCGATGTGGCTGCCGCGCCCCGGCGACGCGAGCTCGGTCCACGCCGCGCCGTCCCAGCGCGCGACGCGGCCGGCGCCGCCGTCGATCCACGCGACCACCGGCGCGCCGCTACCGTCGAGCGCGACCGCGGGCGTGCCGGCATCATCACCGAGCTCGCCGCCGATCGCCGACCACGCGCCGCGCACGAGCCGGCCGACCGCGACGCGGTGGGCGCCGGTGGCGCCGACCGTCCAGGCGGCGACCACGCCGCCGCGATCGTCGATCGCCAGGCTCGGCGGCGAGGTGGCGGCGCCGCGATCGACCGCCGGGCCGCTCCACGCCGCCACCGTGTAGGCGGCGTCGAGCGAGGCGTGCGTCGCGTTGCCGTCGGGGGCGGCGACCGTCGCGTCGACATGCACCGCGAGCGCGCCCAGCCCGCGCGCCGCCGGATCGAGCGTCACGGCCAGCGTGTCGGGCGCCTCGACCGCCACGGTCGCGGCGATCGCGGCGCCGTCGAGGGTCGCGGTCACCTGGGACGCGGCCGCGGTGTCGGCGGTGATCGGCTCGTCGAACACGAACCGCACCGGCTCGTGCAGCCAGGTCGCGGTGCCGACCGCGGGCTCCACCCGGGCCAGCGCGGGTGGCCGGCCCGGGGCGCCGGGATCGCCGGCGTCGTTCGAACCGCCGCCGCCATCGCCATCGCTGGCCCCGCCATCGCGAGCTTGATCAGGAGCCGAGGAGCTCTTGCCGCAGGACAGCGCGAGCAGGGCGCAGCCTGCGGCGAGGCGATAGTGCATGCGCGCCGAGCATCGCAAGCGACATGCCGCCCTGCAGATGCATCCACGCGTATCCCCCGGGCTCGCGCTGTGACATCGGCGCTCGACGCGCCGCCCATCGCTGCGATCTGGCGCGCACATAGAACACTGTATTTCGCCCGGTCTCAGCGGCCGGCGGTGTGCCCCGACCACGCTTCGTAGTCGGCGATCCGGCGCGACAGCACGGCGACGTCCTCGCCGGTGGCGGCGCGCTCCTCGGCCGCGACGACGAGCAGGCCCATGGCGGCCTGGAGCAGGCGCCCGCCGGTCAGCGGCAGGTTCGCGCCGCGCAGCGCGTACTCGCGCACCTCGGAGATCCGGAACGCGACCTGGCCGACCTGGAGATAGTCGCCGCGCAGGTAGACGACATCGGCGCCGACCAGCAGCGCGTGCTCGATCTCGCGGCGCGCCGACGCCTCGCCCTTGCCCTCGGCCTGGGCGCGCATCCGGCGCTTGGCATCTTCGTAGACCTCGGGGCGCGTGATCGGCGCGTCGCGGGTGTACGGCGCGAGCTGCTCGGCGATGCCCTTGGCCGCCTCCGGGCCGTCGGCGACGTGGAGCGCGACCTCGAGATCGCCGAGCGCGAGCAGCAGATCGCGGCTGCGCGATCGGCGGCGGCCTTCGCTGAACCGCTCGTGCGCGAGATAGACCAGGCCGGCGCAGGCGAACACGCCGCCGGGCACGGCGTGCAGCGCGGCGGCGGCGGCGGCGGCGGTGGCGAGCCCCGACGCGAGCAGCGGGCCGGTCGGCGAGCGCCCGATCAGCTCGACGCGATCGAGCAGCCGGGCATCGAGCCGGATGATCGGGTTGCCGGGCGGGGCGATGACCAGCCACGCGCCATCGACACCGATCCCGCTGCGCGGCAGCAGGCGGGTCCGATCGATCGCGCTGGGACCGACGGGGTCCATCACTCGATCAATCCTACCCCAGCTCCACGACGCCGACCTCTGCGAGGTGTGCAAAGGCCAGCAACGCCTCGGCTTCCCTCACACCGGCCGATTTGACGAGCGATAACAGGTCCCACCGGCCATCGACGCGGCCTGCGAGCTCGAGCTCGGTGGCGTTGAGCTCGTGCTCGGGACCGGGGGGGCGGATCCGTTTGGGCACGCGGTGGCGTGATAGCAGCTGTTTGGCCACTTCGGCGACTCGCGCGCGTTCGATCTGTGTGAAGGTCTTGCGGACCTCGGCGTCGCTCGGATCCTGATGGAGCGCCTGGGTCGCCATCGCGAGGGCGCCGGCGCGATCGCCCTGGCGCAGCCGGGTGCGGGCGCCAGCCGCCAGCTCGACGGCGGAGTTGCTGCGCTCGCGGCCCTTGCGGTCGATCGCCAGCTTGCCGGTCTCGACCAGGCGTGCGAGCGCGTCGTAGGTCGCGTAGCGCTCGCCGGCGAACGCCGCGGCGATGTCCGAGGCGGCGTGGCGGTCGCCGGCCAGGCGCCAGACCCGAGCCACATCAATGACCTGGCCGTGCTCCGGAGCCGGCGAGACCGCCTCGGGTGGTGCGCTGAACATCACGTCGTCCGCCCCTAGCACCTCCATGATCGCGGTCATCCGCGACGTCCGGCGCCGGGCCACCGTGAGACAGATCTCGATCGGCAGCTGGGCATAGACGCCGCCCGATGGCGGTTGCGACCTGGGCACGACCTCGAACTGGCCCTCGGTCCAGCTGAGGACGTCCGTGATCGTCTCACGGATCTTCGTGGTCAGGATCTCGACCAGGACGGTCTCGGACAGCAGCCCCGACATCAACAACACCTTGCCGAGCGGCACGCCGGTCTCGGTGCGCGCCTCGAGCGCGTCGGCGAGCGCGCGCTCGGGGACGATGCCGCTGCGCACGAGGATGGTCCCGAGCTGCTCGTCGCGCCGGTTCGAGCTCGCCCACGCGATCGCGCCACCCTCGATGACGAGCCCGCGCAGGTGGCCGCGGCGCTCGAACGTGATCGGCGTCGACAGCCGCCGCCGGCCTGCCCACTCGAGCACGTCCTCCGCGGACATCGTGCCGAGCGCTCCACGAACCGACATCGCTTGAGCATAGCGGAGAATCGGCTATGTTTGGGGCCATGACCGTCGAGGCTCCGCAGCCGCCCGCGTCCGGGCCCACCAAAGAACTCCCCGTGGCCGTGGCGATCCCGACGCCCCAGACCGCCGGGCGCCCCGCGCGGCGCGGCGTCGCGATCGACGCGCGGACGCTCGCCGTCGGCGGCGGGGTCGCGGCGATCGGCGTGGCGGTGCTCGCGGTCTTCCTCTGGATGGTGCCGACCGCGGCGGCGCGCGAGCTGACCGCCGCGTGCCGCGGCCTACGCGCCGAGCCCGAGCTCAACGCGGCGCTGTGCGCGGCCGGGCAGCCGTGCGGGTTGCCGTCGCCAGCGCCCGACTTCACCGCCAAGGACATCACGGGCAAGGACGTGAAGCTCTCGGACTTTCGCGGCAAGGTCGTGCTGCTCAACTTCTGGGCGTCGTGGTGCGGCGTCTGCAAGACCGAGAAGCCGGCGCTCAACGCGATGGCGGGCGAGATGGCGAGCGGCGACTTCGTGGTGATCGCGCTCGCCTCCGACCATGCGTGGGCCGACGCGCTGACCGGCGTGCTCGAGGCGCTCGCGCCGCAGGCGGTGCCCGACGGCCAACCCACGATGGCGAAGGTCAGCGCCGCGTTCCGCCAGGCGCTGCCCAACGGCACGCCGTTCAAGGTGCTGCTCGATCCGCCGCCGGGCGACGAGAACATCGGCAAGATCACCGCGGCGTGGGGCATCAAGGCGGTGCCCGAGAGCGCGCTGATCGATCGCCAGGGCAACATCCGCGCGTACTTCGTCAACAAGCGCGACTGGCAGTCGCCGGTCGCCGAGACCTGCCTGCGCTCCGTCATCGACGGCTAGGCTAGCGATGGCCCGCGTCCTCGTGATCGACGACGAGCCCGACGTCGTGCGCCTGATCTCGAAGGTGCTCTCGGGCCGCGGTCACGTGGTGCACACGGTGCGCGACGGCGCCAACGCGCTGGTCCGCGTGAACACCGAGCGCCCGCACGTGATCCTCCTCGATAGCGACATCCCCAAGATCGACGGCGCCGAGGTGTGCCGCCAGATCAAGCGCAACCCGGCCACCCGCGGGATCCCGGTCGTCATGATGACCGCGTCGTACATCGACCTCTACGACGTCGGCGCCGAGGACGGCCCCGATGCCTTCGTCGTCCAGCCGTTCGCGCGCGACGTGCTCGGCGACGCCGTCGACCGCGCGGTGCTCCGCCGCACGGCGGCGCCGTGACGGCGCCGCGCGTCCCGTTCACGATCCTGACCGGCTGGCTCGGCGCGGGCAAGACCACGGCGCTGAACCGGATGCTCGCGGCGGCACACGGCAAGCGGATCGCCGTGCTGGTCAACGAGCTCGGCCGGATCTCGATCGACACCCAGCTGATCCTGGGCCGCGGCGGCGACGTGCTCGAGCTCGCGGGCGGCTGCGTGTGCTGCAAGGTCGACATCAAGAACGACCTGTGGGACGGCATCGGCGACATCATCGCCCGGTCGTCCCCCGACTGCGTCGTGCTCGAGACCACGGGGATCGCCGAGCCGGCCGCGATCCTCGACGGCCTGGTCCGCGTCCCGGACGTGGTGCGCGACCGGATCCAGCCGGCGGGCGTGATCTGCGTCGTCGACGCCGAGGCCGGCGCCGCGGCGATCGAGGCCCGCGACGAGGCGCGCGCGCAGGCGCAGAGCTGCGACCGCGTGATGCTCGCCAAGCTCGACGTCGCGACCGGCGACGCCGTGCGCCGCAGCCACGCGATCCTCGACGCGATCGCGCCCCACGCCGAGCGCGCCGCGTTCCCGGCGGACGACGCCGGCGCGCGCGCGATGACCGCCTGGGTCACCGAGCCGCGGGCGCTGCGCGCCTGGACCGAGCGCCGCCACGGCCACGACGACGACCACGGCCAC